>Ga0255765_1000131_pt1 | contig 92861 bp, 66 predicted proteins | sample 041ome_8_FD_179965 | JGI IMG/M metagenome (GOLD analysis project Ga0255765, IMG submission 179965) | Coastal salt marsh microbial communities from the Groves Creek Marsh, Skidaway Island, Georgia - 041407BS metaG (version 2) | ecosystem: Environmental > Aquatic > Marine > Intertidal zone > Salt...
CGGCTACGGACAAAGTAAAAATCGAATTTACGGTGGAAACAACCACTTATGCCGATATTTCAGACGTGGAGGAAAAACTCGTCACTGAAGATTCGACGAAGTTGAACGAAATGGTAACTACTCTCAGCGCGCAAGCGGATTTGACCGTTACCGCCGTTACCGCTCCGGTGTCGCTGACGAAACTCGCGCCGCCTCCTTCGCCTCCTCCGGAAGCTCAGACAATCATATCTGGTGCAATTCCTCGTTTAACTCGACTTTTATCGATCGTATCGCTCTTGTGTGCGGTTTCGATGACCTATGTTTTGTAATAACTGAAAATGTACGATGAAGAAATATTATCACGGCGTTCTTGCTTTTAAACAAATCTATATTTTATTTTATTTCTAACGTGACTGGGCATCGGGGTACCTATAGGCACCTGTGTGTGTATATATATATATATGTATGCATGACTACAGTTATGAAAAAACAGATTGCACGGACGGATCGAACACGTCCCCCAAGAAACATCTCATTCCTGCCAAACACTGTTCGCAATCACCGTTCTCGGTGGGTTCGAACATTTGGCGTTCGCCGCAAGCGCACGCGGCGTGTTTCCCTCGAGAGACGGTGATATCGTCAAACCACGCCTCCCCTTCTTTACCTCTCAGCATGCCATACACTTGGATAGATTTTATGGGCTTGTCTTTCGTGATAAACGCGGCAGCACGTTCCCAACCGTGCGTTCCGGGGTTGAATGGAACGTTGAATCCCCAATCGTTGGAACCATCAGAGTACCATATGTCGACGTATAAGGAGTACCCGGCATCTTTGGTAGTACCGGAGACGTCTTTGGACTTGGACCACATTTTCACCAGTAACGGTTCTGGTTTTATCTGGTTGATTTCGATGAGCTGCGTGAAGCCTGAGGAGGCGTCGTCGTTGTCGTTTTCTACGTGAGCGCAAGGCTGCGGTCCAGAACCGGAGCGGGATAACGACTGCGCTAAATTGTATCCAGATCCGAATGGGTTCCAGTAATCCTTTTGGGCGTTGAAATTACCATTTTTAGCTAAATTAAATTCGCCTTTATTCGGTAACGGTTCAGATGGGTCACCGCAAGGATTCGTGGTTGCTATTTGCAACAAGGCATTCATGCGTTGCATTTGCTCGGAGACCAACGCAGCGAGTTCGTGAGATTGCTCGGATTTTAAAAGTTTGCCAGCTAATGTTCCCTCGTTGATATCGTGCATTTCTTTTTCAGATTTCCAATACGTAGGTGTTGCTTCGACTAAATGCGCGGACACAACTTTCGGATCACCCAAGACTTTTTGCTCCAATCTGTGCTTGACTAATAAAATCTCGTTGAAATACGCGTCCCGAAAAGCGCCGTTGATGGCTTTTACCGCCTCTGGATATTCCTCCAGAGCTTCGTGCAAAAGCGCCAATCGATAATACATTTGCCACTTGTATCGTTTTTCCGACGTGGTCAAGTTCAACGCGATTTTCAAATCATCGATTGCTTCCTCGTATTCCATTTTCTTTGTCCTTCGCAACGCTCTCCAGAAATACGGCATCGGCTGTAACGGAAACTGTTGCATTTTCTTCTCCAACGCTTTTAGCGTGTCATCGTGCATGTTTTCAATCGTCTCGTGGTCGTGAAGCAATTGCACCGGTTCGTATAACTCGACGTGATTCGTTCGTACCATCGCTTTTGTTTGCTCTAAGTAAGTCGCGAACATCTTCTTGCGCATAGACGTACCTTTGTGATGGCGATAGTAAAACGTAATTTCAGGGACGAACCGGACGATTGGGTTAAACTTCGCCGCGTTCAACCAAAAGTTCCAATCTTCTAAGCCCCACGGAATCCCTGGATCGTACCCGCCAACTTTTCTCATTAAATCAGCTTTCATTAAAACCGAGGCGTGAAATTTATTCCAGTGCGAGACGCCTACGATGGAGAAGCCTTCCGGGAAACACCAATCCGATGAAACTGCATCAAAATTCCGCATGCACCCGGGGATGATGTCGACGCCGCCAGTTCCCGTGTGTCCTCCCGAAGTTGTTGTTGCGATGTCGCCTCCATCGCCGTGTTCCTCCTCCACTAACTCTGCCGCTCGGCTCAAATAATCTCTCGCTAACAAATCGTCCGAATCCAACATACACAACCAATCGCCTCTCGCGTATCGCATGCCGACGTTTCTAGCATCCGCTAAACCCCCGTTCCGTTTGTTAATCAACCTAATCCTTCTCTTTCCGTATTTATCCATCAAATTTGAAGCCTTTGCCCACGAATCATCGGAGCTACCGTCGTTAACGATGATCAATTCCCATCGTTCGTACGATTGGGCGGCGACTGATTTCACCGTCTCGTCGATGTACGCGCCTTGATTGTATGCCGCCATGACGATGGAAAAGAACGGTCTCGAGTCTAAAGCGACGTCTCTGTTCGCCGACGGCGTTGATTTGATCTCAATCGGTTGCCCAGTCGTCTCGTAATTCCACACCAACAACCCGCCTCCTATTCCTCCGTTACTATTACTACTACCGCTACCGCCGTGATGGGCCTCGACGTTTCCGGATTGTTGCAACGTGTTCTTTTTGTTACTATTACTACCACTACCACCCGCGGCGCCTTTCGCCTGGAAATCTCTCAGCTGCATCTGCATCACTTGACTCTCCTCTTTCATCGTCAGTATCTGTCTCTTCGCTTCGTCGAGTTCCAATCGCAACTTTGTCGTCAACAAACTCCTATCCCGTTCGTCCTCTTCGTCCTCCTCGGAAAGCAAATCGTATCGCGACGGCGTTCGTCCATCATTCGCGTCGTTCTCGTTGTTGTTATCGTCACCACCACCACCTCCTCTTCCTCCTCCCCCAGCGCTCAAAGACGCCGACGATGATTTCATCCGATTGTAATAATACGCGCTCGAGCACACGTGCATCAAAACGAACGCGATTACAATCGCGCTCCACCCGCCCGAAAAAAAACCACCGCTACCGCTCTTCTTCTTCCGCTTCATCATTTCTTTTTGGTACTTCTCCCCGGACGTGGCGTGTAACGGTAAACCACCTCCAGAAGATAACGGAGTCGGCGCGTGGTGTAAGCTCTTGTGCGCGCTTCGCGAGCGCGGTAAGCTCCCCATCGACCCTCCTCCTCCTCCTCCAGAAGAGGTGCTTTCGCGAAGCATTTTTTTTTCGCTTCGCTCGAAGAAGTGAAGAAAGAAGAGAGAAAAGAGTCTCTCGAGTCCTCACAACTCACGACACTTGGGGACAAAAAGAGAAATTTAGAGAGGGAGTTAGTTTCTCTCTCTCTCTCTCTCTAGCCTCTCTCTCTTAATAATAATAATAATAATACACGAGAAGAAGAAGAAGCGCGAGATAAAGGAGAGAGGAAGTTTATTATTAGTATGGTTTCAACAGATCGGTGCGTATTGTGATCGCGGACAGTACGTATATATACACAGAGAGAAGAGAGATTGAGATTTTCACAACACACCTAATTAATAAAACAAAGAGAGATATTTTCCAAAAGAAGAAGAACGATGGAGAAGATCAACGGGGACGCGACACCTAAACCAGCGCTCAAGAAGAATACGAATAAGAGGAAAGAACGGAGCAGCGATGGTACCTCCGTGTCGGTGGATTTAGTAGCGGAAGGAGAGAACCAAGTGCGCTTGAAACTTTTCGCCGATGAAACCATTTCCCTCGACACGGCCACCTTCAACGAGAACGCCATCGACACCGCGGCGGCGGCAAAAGAGGAGAAGAGGAAAAAGAAGAAAACGGTCAACTTCTCTCAGAATCACTTGGAAGACGTGGCTGGATTCGCGGACGATATAGACAGAGAAGCGTGGGAGTTACCGAGAACGTGCGATGGGTGCGGTCTATATATTTTAGGCGAACGGTGGTCGTGCGCGAAATGTTTAAAGGAGACCGAGGATGAATTTGATTTGTGCAAAGGGTGCTTCGTGTCGTTTAAGGAATTTGAGAGTGGCGGTGGTGATGGTAATGGTGATACTACTACTAGTAGCAATAATAATAGTAATAATCCGTGGAATAACGGCGGTGATGTTCCGATGACGAGCGAGGATTTACATAGACATGATTCAAACGCGTTCGAGCGATTCGACGAGGAAAATGAAGAGAGCATCGCCGAAGAGGAATTAGAAAAGTGATAACACGATAGATTAGTACATTTTAGCTCGCGATAGTAGGAATACTAATGATACTAGCACAATTTGTAAAGTCAGCACATCTTATAGCTCTTCGTTTCGTATGTCTATACTCGCGAGAGCGTCTACGATTCTCGCCCAAAGATTTTCCTCGACATCTCGCGGCCTCGTGCTCATATCTATGACACCAGTTTCGCGAGTGACTTCCGCGGCGTTGTATAACATCATCAACGTCTTCGTCTCGGCTAGGACAACAAAGTGTAACGCCTGTCTCGAGTGTTCTAACTTATTTCTCAAGTCGCGCTCTTTAATTTTCATCTTGTTCTCTTTCGCTTGCACGTCCACTTCAAGGCGAGCTCGCGTTTCGACTTCTTCGTTGACTTTAACTAACGCGTTTGCGGCGTCCAACTCAGCCGCTTTCACGCGATCTTCACACCGCTCCAATTGCCTCTCCAAACTTTGCACTTGCATCTTCATCGCCCGGTTCTCCGAGATTGCAGCAGACTCCTTCCGCTTCAACGCCATCTCAGCGTCCGTTTTCGCGTTGCGAACGGCTCTCTCGGCTTGAAATTTCTCCTCTTCCGCTGCTTTCAAAGCCTCTCTCGCCGCTCTGTGCGTCTTCTCCAACATTTCCAAGTGCAAGTCTGCCGCTTGTAACTTTTCTTTCGTGAACTCATGTTCACGCTTAAGTTTATCGAACGAATAGGATATATTTTTGTTCTCGTCGCGAAGCGCGTTGGCGTCTCGAATCTCCTTTTCGAGTTCTTTTTGGAGCGTCCATCGAGTGGCGTCTAATCGTTTCAATTCCTCCGAACGCTCGAACTCTTCTTGGTCACGCTCGGCCTGTTCGTACTGAGCTTGCTTTTGTGTCTTTACGCCGCCGAGAAGATGATGTTGTTCCTCGTGATATTCGTAGTATTCTTCGTCTTCTTCTTCGTCGTCTTCCTGCGGGTCGTTCAGTAAAACCGAATGTTGTTTTCGCTGATGCTGTTTCCTCGCGGCGACGTTTATCAGGGACGGTGATGAGGTAGACGAAGAAACGTACTTCGATCTTTCGTTCGCAAGCTCAACTCTTAAACTCGCAATCTTTTCCGTCTTGCTCTTCAACTCGTCCTCGAAAGAGCAAATCAACTCGGTCACGTCTTTTCGTTCGGCTTCCAACTTTCGCTCCGCCTCGTCCGCTTTCCGTTCCGCTTCGTGCGTCGCCTTCGCCAGCGCTTCTTTAAAATCAGCTCTTTGCTTGATCGAAGAATCCGACGCGATCGATTGCTTTTCGTCTAAAACGACCAACTTCTTATCCTCCAAAGCGCAGTACAATAAATCGTTCTCTTTCCTCTTGTTCTCTATTTGTTCGGTTAAATCTTCCACCTGGGTCGACAACTTCACGTTTTCCTCCTTTGTTCGCTCGTTTTCCACTTTCAGCTTCGAACAGCTCATGACTGCCTCCTCGTGCGCTTTAGACAACGCCACGCACCTCGCCTGCGTCGCCGCTAACTCCTTGGCACCTCTTTCCGCCTCAATCAACGCCACATCTCTCTCGCGCGACATCAACATTTCTCGGCCTTGACATCTGGACAACGACTGCTCCAAATCTTCCACATGTAACGTTTTATTCTTCACCTCTTCCTCCAAGTCCACGAGTTCTCTCGTTTCTTTATTCCTGAGCCGGTCGTTCTCGATCGTCAATCGTTCAATCTCCGCTTTCGTTTCGTTTCGTATCGACGCTACTTTTTCATCTAAATTCGCCACCTCCTCGTCCGCCAACCTTCGCTCGCGCTCGACAACTCTCAGCTGTTTGTACACCTTTTGCGCTTCCACTAAATCTCTCTGCAATCGATGGCTGTACGCGTCTTGCTCTTTGATGTAATCGTTCGCATCGATCAGTTTCGCCTGTTTTATCATAGAACAGATACATTCGGAAAAGGTGGTGGTTAGAAATACATATGTTTACGATATACTATAAAAGTAATAAAACAAGAGAAGGAGAGACAAACAGTTACACACGCACCTCCAAACTCTCCACTCTCCTTTGCAATATCAACACTTTATCCATCGCGGTCGCTTTAAACCGCGCGTTGATGTTATTCGAGGGAGACGCGAAAGAATGCCTCATCGTCGACGTTTTCTTCTTATTCTCGTCGCATAATCCGTGTTCTTTGTTCCACTTTCTTCGGACCGTCATCGGCGAATCCGGTTCTTCATTTTCGTCGTCATCGCATTCTCCGTCGTTTTTTTTATTCGTCACTTCCCCGAACGGCGTTCGATGACGATGATGATGATGACTGTGCCCTTCTCTTCCAACGACGGCGAAAGAGACCGTTTTCTTCTTCGGCACCGCGATCACCGCTCTCGACTTTCTCATCTTTTGTATCGATATATGTGTATGTATATCAGAGAGAGAGAGAGAGAGCGTAAAAAGTGACTCTCTTTTCCCCCTTTTTTCTTGAAATCTTACTAAAAATTGGAAAAAGCCACACACGTTTTACTCACAACAACAACAACAACAACAACAACAACAAACAACAAACAACACGGTGAGTGATATAAAGCGCATTCGCGCATCATCCTCGCTCTCGTTCTTCTCTCTCTCTCTCTCTCTGTGTGCGTGTCTGTCTGTCTCTGAAGACAAAGAAGAAGAAGAAGAGAAGGCATATACATATACGTGTAACAGAGAGAGAGTGCTCTTTCAACAACAGAAGATGAAGGATGCGGAGTTTGATAAACTGTTCAACCGGAAAGCGGCGGAGTATTTGAACTCGAAAGGCGAGAAGGAGGAGGAAAGAGAAGTGAAAATACCGGAACACATGTTACCCGGGGAACAACAACGACGAGACGGAAAAGAAAAAGAAGAAGACGTCCTGAAGAAGAACAACAACGACGGGGAAGAAAAGAACGAACAAGAAAAGCAGAAAACGATTCCGGAACAGATTTTAGAGGCGTACGAAAACCAAAATTACTTCAAAGCGTTGGCCGTGGCGGAACCGACGTCGAACGATATCGGCGACCCGATATGGACGGTCACCGCGGCGGAACTCTCGAAAGCATTTCGTAGGAGGAGTTTACTCACCCATCCAGATAAGAATCCAGACGATGAGAAAGCTCGAGAAGCGTTCGATGTGTTATCCGAGTGTCATCAAAAATTGAAGAACGAAGAGACGAAGCGAGAAGCGCTCAACGCGTTCGCGAAGAAGGCGTTCGAGAAGATGTGTTTGGACGATCCAGAATTACGCGCGAGAGCGATGAAAGCGAGGGAGAAAAAAGAGGTTGGAGATTTCCAGGAAGAAATTAAGCGCCAAAGAGAGGAAGGGATGGAGAAAAGGAAGAGGAAAGAGGAGATGAAGATGAAGAGTAAAAACAGACGAAGGAATCAGGAGGAGGACGAAGACGAAGAGGCGAAGAAGATGCGAGCGCTTTTGGAAGAAGGAAACGAGGAAGAAGGAGAGAAAAAGGAAAACGACAATGACCACGACGACGACGAAAACGCGCTAGAACGAGTCCAATCGGCTCTGCTCAAGAGCAAGAAGAAGAAGAAGTCTTTCCTGTTTTGATGATGTAGTTATTAGTTTTTTAGACTTGGTAGAATATAAATTTAGTAGTAGTACACTTTTTTTAAAACTCCTTCTCGCCCTCTCTCTCTCGAACGCGGAATGGCATTTATTATTGTTTTATCACTTCTCGTGCATCCCTTTCACTTTCGAATACACGCTCTTATACATCTCCTCAAACTCCTTTTCGTCATCTTTACCCATTTTCGTCGACCCTTTCACCGCTTTCGGTAACACTAACATCACGCTCGTCGGTCGTTTCGTCATTCCAGCCGCGCCTAACTGCTCCTTCGAGTGCACGTACACGTATTGCACGCCCGCTTCTTCGCACAACATCGGCACGTGCGTGATGACATCGATCGGTGAAATATCCCCGGCGATGACGCATAATCCTTCTTTCGTCGTTTTGAGCTGCTTGACGACTTCTTTCACCCCTCGGCGGACTTGTTTGAATTTAGACGCTGCGGTTGTGTTTTCGTATTTTATTGTTTTCATGGAAAGGAGGAGAGAGAGGTTTTCGTTTCGTGTCAGCGGAATGGGAGAGAGAGAGAAGAGAATTCCAAAAATTATTGCGTGTGAATACACACTAACGACGACGACGACGACGACGAACAAAACGAGACGATATCTGTTGCATCTCTTCTTCTTCTCGAGAAATGTGAATTTCAGATGCGCAGGTCTCTTCTCTTCTCTTTTTACTTCTTACCTTTCTTGACAACTTTCAACAATTTCTTCGTTAATTTCCCATCGGCCAACGGCGAGGCAATCGCGCACACCGGATTCAGTTTCTCGTCGTCGTCGTTGTCTCCCGGAGTGGACGGGATCGGTAACCCGTCGCGATCGCGTTTCTTTGACGCCGATTTCTCCTCTTTCTTTTCTTTCTTGGCTTTCTTTGCGCTCTTTTCGCCGCTTGAACCCATTAGTAGTGTTAGTGTTTGTTGTGCGTAATTTTTCTGCGGCGGCTCGTGCTCAAGGAAAACCTCTCTCAAAAAGAAGAAGAGAGAAACAAAAAAGTAAGGAAAAGAAAAGAAACGTGAATATATTTTCTAAATACTGAAAGCTGCTGCTGGTGCTGCTGCTGGTGCTACAAGATGAGCTACTACGATTACAAGCTACGAATTTATCATCTCTCTCTCTCTCTTTCTCTCCCTCTCTTTCTCTCTGACATCCCCTCACATCTAAAGGCTCACAGCATTCGTCCAACCATGTTTCCTCTTCGATGGACCATTCTCACCCGTCTCGGAGGTACGAAATCTCTGTGACGCATCCTTTGATGGTTGTTGAGACTGTCCCAGTCGTCCAACTCGTGATTCGGGAATCTGAGCATGAGTTCTTCTCTGCTTGGCATCACGCCGAGCGCTTTTCGAGCTTGGATTTCTCTTTGCATGCGCGAAACGACGCATGGGGCGCAGCACATCGCCGTCGCTAAGTCGGTTTTATCGAATATCCCGAGTCTGTGCTCGGCGACTGCGTTTGAGCTGTGAATGCAAGAGGCGGTCGCAAAGCAACCCATCGGGAAGCACAAATTATTCAGCAACAAATTTCCCATGGTTATGCTCAACGCGGTTGGAAAGCATTCGCCTTGTGCAGTGTCTCGAGCGTATTCACCAACGCCCCACGGTACGCACAGGAAGTTTTTGAGAAAGTTCAGTGGATCCAAAGCGCAATCGAACAAACCCGTCGAATAACTTTGCAACTCCACGACGTTTGGAGAAGATGAAGAACTAGAGGTGGGATCTTCTAATAAAACCGACACGTCTTGGTTCCCTTCGCTCTCCGCGAACACTCTCGCGTAATCTCTCGTCGTTTGGTCTCGTTGCCCTCGTTCGTATGCGCTGTAATCAATAGAACCATCCGCTAAAACGGGAACGCCAACCGCGCAGTTCGCGTCGTCGTCCACGTCTTCGGGGACGTTCGGATAAAACGTTTGTCTGGCGCTGATCGATGTTTGTTGTTGTTGTTGGCGTCGAGTGGACGAACGATCTTCTGATTGTGATTCTTCTTCGCGCTTCTTTCCTTCATCTGACTCTTCCTCTTCTTCTTTGTCGTTGTTGTTTTCGTTATTCTTCGCCGCATCGCTTAACAAACCCGTGTTCTCATCGCCGGCATATTCGTCTTGGTCGTCGTCTTGGTCGTCGTCGTCGTCATCTCGCGGGTAGTGCGACGACGATTTCTCTTCTCGCATGGTGTTTTCTTCAGAATTTTTTATGAAGTAACGTGGGGGGGGGTGCCTTGGAAAAAACGACTCTTTCGACTTTCGTTTGTAGGTTTGCGCACCGTATGTTTTAAAACAGTCAGGTACACGAAGAAGCGCTTCGTCGAATCAATCTTATAATAATGTAAGTAGTAGTATTACAACGTCATTTTTTCATTCTATTCTACCGCAGACGACGATATCGGCGCAGGTGGTGGCACGTAGGACCCCTTGACCGGTTTTCCGTTCAACCACTCGCCTTCAAAGTATCCGCCTCGGGCGAACGAGAGTTTGCCTTTTCCGTCGGGTTTACCCTGCGAGAATCTTCCTTCGTACCAATCGCCAGAGGCGAATCTCATGATGCCAGAACCTTCTGCTTTTGTCGTCTTCTCGAGAACTTCGCCTTCGTAGACGCACATGTTGGCGTACTCGACCCGGAGGATTGGTCGCGTGCGCGCTTCCCGGTCGGATTCGAGGACGCCAAAGGCTCGCGAGCGTACTTTGGAGGCGGACGGAGAAGAGGAGGCGTCGTTCTTGCTCGAGAACGGGCGCCATCCGAGCAAGGAGAATTTGTTGTTTGAGCTGCTCGTATCGTTTTCACTATCAATGTCTTCGTTGTCGTCGTCGTTGTCGTAATCGTTGACAGAGTCTACAGCGCGATATCCGACAACGTTACCGCTCGCGTCTTCTTTCGGTCGTAACACTCGAACTGGCGTTAGGACGACGCTTCCCGTAAGTTCTCCAGGCACCTTAATGTTCGCCGCGTCGTTTCCGGAGTCTGTTAAGGTGGGTTCATTCATCTTCTTTTCCGCGTCACTCGGGGAAGACGGAGGAGGAGGAGGAGAAGGAACCTCTAAATCCGCATCTTCCAAGACAACAAAGTTCTCACTTTCCAGATCAAACTCTTCGTCTGTGGTTACAAACGGGTTGATCTCTGGCGCATCTTCCATCCCACCCTCGCTAATGTTTGCTAACATGCCACCCGCTCGGAGCAAAGACTCGTTGGATTCGTCGATGGACATCAATGCCTCATCAAAGATGGAATCGACGGATTTTCCGTCCGAAGAGGTTTGCGGAGAAGAAGACTTTGGTGTCGAGGTCACGACTTTGTTCTTGTTGCCCGCGTTTTCTCCTTCATCGTCGTCGTCGTCCTCGTTGTTGACAACGAGATTGTCCGTAGCGGACCAGTCCAAACGTTTCCTCCTCGGTTCTAAATTATTAATCATCTGTTCGGGCAAGTTTCTATCTTTGAGCTTTCTCAACGCAATTTGCGATTGACGCAACGTAAATCTCTCAGCGATGGTTTCAAAATTCGCCACCGCGTACAAGGAAATCTCGATGCACCCGACAGTATTTTCAGCCGGTGCTTTACATATAGTCACACCGCATTTCAGCGGGTCTACGTAAGCGGCTAAACTGGACGTTATAGATTTTCGAGCTAATGGTCCAAGCGCACCTCGAGGTGTGGAAATTTGGCACACGAGATGCGCGCACTTCTCGCCCAGCGCTTGCGTCGGGTCGAGAAAAGGCGAATCTTCCGCCGCTTTCTTCACGGCGGAAACAATAGCCGCAGAAATCTGCTCGTCTTCCGTACCGTACGTTTTTAATTCTTCCACCGCGCACCCGACTACGGAAATACCACACCCACCGTTTGCACTTTTCAATAAGTTCTCGCTATTAATCTCTCGCAAAGTTTGCGAGGAAATGGCATTTTTAAACGCATTCTGTTCATCTAATATCCCACAACGTTCGTTTTCTCCGTTCACGCGCGCGTCCCAGAAAGTCGAGTTTCGTCGCAAGTCCTTCGCTACGTTTAAGACGCTCCATCGACAAAAATCGTTCGCCAATGCAGACGCAGCTTCTAAAGTCATCGGCTCGCCTGCGAGCGCCTGCGAGTCTCTTTGCGAAACCACCACCACAGAATCCGCACCTTTCTTCCTCGAACAAATATCTAAAAACGCCAACCCTTCGTCTCGTTTCCGTCGTCCTTCGAAATCGAACGGCGCGACCGCGTGAATAGATACGGTGCTCCCACTCGGTGTTTCTACGCCGCCCCATATGCCCGGAAATCGAGTTTTTTTCTCGCTCGCGATGTTTTTCGCTTTGAACAACTCTTTCATGAATAACATTCCTGCCTCTCCTCCGGCTTCTCCCGAAGAGCAGACGATGCATATGTGCACTTTTTCGTCCAACTCTTTTTGCATCTCCTGCTTACTTTTCTTTTTATTTGCAACGCTATCATTTTTGTCGCCATTGCCTTTTGAGACCGCTTCCAAACTCATGCTTTCCGCTGCGAACAACACCGACTGCGCCGCGCTCGTCGCGTTATCAATCACCGCCGATTGCGGTATATCGCTCGTTGCCGGCGGTAATCGCCATCTGTTCGTCGATCTCGTCCTCGTTAATATCCCAACATCCGAAGATATCGACCAAAACTGTGCTTTTGGTAAGCACATGCCTTCTTGCAACTCGTCTATGATGGTCACGCCTCTCGTTCCTAATCCAACGACGAGGATATTTTCGCCTCGGTTGTTATTGGAAGATGATGATGATTTCTTCTTCTCCGCAGAAGAGGAAGCTGAATGCGCGCGAACTCTGACATTATCCGAAGAGAATCGTCGTCGTCGTTGTCTGCATCCTTCTCCTCCTACTCCTCTTCCGATGGTTGTGCTGTTCCTCCTAAACTTTGCGCTCTCGCGTTGGTGTCGGTGAGTTGAAAAACGGCATCCGTTGTCGTCGTCGTCGTCGTTTCGTCGAAACGCCGCTCTTCTCGCCGAAAACGAGGAGGAGGAGGAGGAGGAGGTGACCAAAAGCAGATGGGAAGAGCGCGAAGAAGCGCTGGCAACGCCGTTCCCACCACCGGTGCTACTGATGTTGCCGCGCACGAAGAACATCTTTTTTTCTCAGAAAGTATGTATTGTTTTCGTATAATAGTCGTCGTTGTGTGTTTTGTGAAGACGAAGAAAAGGGAATTCATCGAAAAAAAATTGGCCGAAAATCGATATTTTTGCCGCTTTTCCGCAGCGCGAAAAAAAAACACAAAAAACAAAAACGAGATCTTTGGCCGACCTGGCCGCTTCTCGTGCACACGTTCACTATCGTACTAGGTAATTTTTTTGCGCACACAAACCGCCATTTTGTGCCCAATTCTTCATCTCACTCATCACACACACGCTACTTACTACTACTGTAAAGAACGACGACGACGACGACGATGATGATGATGAACGCTTCTTCTTCGGTTGCACTCACGACGCAAAGATTTGCCTTCTCGACGAACTTTGACGCGAAGAGCAGCTCTTCTTCTTCTTCTTTGAAGACGAGGAGACGCGCTGCTTCTGTTTCTACTTCTGCGGCCAACAAAAATCGCGAGGGTAAATTCAATTCCCGATTCCCAGTCGTTCGCGCTTTGCTCTTCGGAGGCAGAGGCGGAAGCGGAGGCTTGAAGAAAACGCCCGAGCAAAAGAACAAGCTGAAACGGTTGGAAAAGTTAAACGGAGATCCGCGATACGAGGGCGAGGAGTTTTGGCCGGAGGATTTGAAGCAGATGCGTACGCCCATCATGGCTGGGAATTGGAAGTGTAACCCAAAAACTTTGGACGAGGCGAGGACGTTAGCCTCGTTAGTGGCTGCAAACACGATGGAGGACAGGAGAGAGAACGATTATTATTTTACGACGACGACGAATAATAATACGGCTGCGAGAGGAGAAAAAAGAAACGGATTTAACTTATTCAACGCGAAGAGGAACAGAAGAGGGGAGAACAACAAGAACGTGGAAGTTTTGATCTGTCCGCCGGCAGCGTTCTTATCGGAAGTGTCCCAACTGGTACGTTTTCTTTATAAAAAAATATATCGTTTACGTTTTCATCCGCTTTCTTTCTCGTCGTGTTTTTTTCTCTCTTCTGCTCGAGCGCGGGACGACGAATGTAGTAATAACAAATTAGGCGAGAGTGAAGAGACTTAATTCCATTGTTGAGAATTGAAGCCGGGAGTAATTACCTGCTGCTTTTGAAACGATATCTTTTATGTCATAGTTACTCTGACTCGCTCGTGTGTAAAAGAAGAGAGAGAGAGAGATAAAATATAATAGGTACCTTACGACTGAATGATATCATAACCTTTTCTTTTCTTTTTTTTTCTTCTACTAAAACAGATTGAAGGCTCGGGCGTCTATCTGGGCGCACAAAACGTGACGTTTGAGAACGGGGGCGCGTTTACAGGTGAAATGTCGTGCTCTATGGCAGATTCCTTGGGCGTCACGCACGTTATTATCGGCCACAGCGAGCGTCGTTCGCTCTATTACGAAACGGACGAGGACATCAACAAGAAAATCAAAAAAGTCATCGAGAACGACATGACGCCGGTGTTCTGCGTCGGCGAGACGAAGGAAGAGTACGAGAGAGGTGACGTGTACGACGTTTTATCTTGGCAGTTAGCCGGTGGTTTGGACGGCGTACCGGCGAAAGATGTCGAGAATATGATCATCGCGTACGAGCCGGTGTGGGCGATCGGTACCGGCTTGACCGCCACGCCGGCCATCGCTCAAAGCGTACACAAACTCATTAGAAACTGGATCACAGAGAAGTATTCCAAAGCTGTCGCCGAAAAAGTGCGCATTCAATACGGAGGGTCAGTGAAGCCAGACTCCGTGGACGAACTCATGCAGTGCCCGGATATCGATGGATGCTTAGTTGGCGGTGCGTCGTTGTCTTCGGATGATTTCGCGCGCATCTGTTCGTTCCATCAAGGCACGAAGCCGGGTATGCCGCGCGTGTTGTACGCAGAAGAGTGCTTGGAAACTCAAATGGAACTCGGCGAATCTCCAGTTTGGTCGCAAAAAGACCAAAAGTTATACTGGGTTGATGCGCCAAGAGGCACTTTGTACAGTTGGGACTTGCTTGAAGAGTTCCCGGAAATGAAAGAATCCTTTGGGGAAACGTTAGGGTGCTGCGCGTTGATGTCCAACGGTGATTTGATTTTAGGGTTGGCCTCGGGTTTATACCAGTTCGATCCGAGAAGTAAGACTGTCAAAACGAGATTGACTGACTTCGAACCCGGATTAAACACCAGGCCTAACGACGGTCGCGTTGACCGTTCTGGTAACTTTATCATTGGTAGTTACAACAACGACCATCGTGTGGACGCAAGCGCCATCGGAGGCTTGTGGCGCTTGGACGCGAACAACAATCGACAGTTGGAAGAAGTTTTAGATTACAAACACAGATGCTCCAACTGCATTTGCTTCTCGCCAGATGGACGCAAGATGTATTTTACAGACACTCCTCGACGCGAAGTCTTTGAGTTTGATTACGATCCAAACCGAGGGCCGTTGAACAGACGATTGTTTTATTCTTTGCCGTCGGATATGGCTGGCGGCCCTGACGGCGCGCAAGTGGATGCAGTCGGAAACTTATGGATTGCTATTTCGGGCGCTGGAAAATGCGTTCGCGTCGATAAGAACACAAGCATGGTTGATTTAGAGGTTCGTCTACCGGTCTCCTCGCCCACTTCGTTAACATTCTGTGGAAACGATTGCAAAACTTTAGTCATCACGACGAGAAAGAAAGAGAACAGAAAAGACGCGGGGTCTTTATTTTCAGTGCGCATACCTGATATCGGAGGATTACCAGAACCGGAGTACGGCAGCTCTCCAATTATCGATCGCCTCGGTTTCCAACGAGGCGGCGTTAACGAATATAGCAACTACAACAACAACAACAGAATGAACGATAACAACCAAGACGCGTTTATGAACAACGTCAACGGCTACGCCGCCAACGGCATTAACAACGTCGGTAGCAAGCTCAACGGTGTCACCGTTGAGAGAAGATTCAACGCGAACAACAACAACCAACACGAGCTGCACGAACCTGAATTCGTCCCTCACATCAACACCGCCACGGTCGCTCGGTCTTCCAAATTTTGCGAACAGTGCGGCTGTCAATTTTCCAGCGCCGCCTCCAACTTTTGCAGCCAATGCGGCACTCCGCGCGCTTAAGATTGAATTTGTGTTATGAATATTACTGCGTTTTTCATGCGTTATATCATTTAATATCAGTATCATCGCTCTCATCGCGCCTCGTACTTTTTTTTCTTCGTCGTCACACCAAACTTCCGCTCTCTCTTTTTGCTTTCTCCCCTCCCGAGAAGCCCCGACCTGCTGACTGAAATTTCGTTCAACGCTTTTCAATGTTTCAAAAAACAAAAAATCGACGTCGCGACGCACTCATTTACTTCAAATTCACATTCGAGCTCTCTGAATTAGCTTCCTCCCTTTCCCTCTCTCTCATACGCTCGCGCTGCGTGTCGCTCCTTCTCTCTCTCTCTCTCTCTCTCTCTCTCTCTCTTCCAGGCAGAAGAAAAGAAATCGCACCTCTCGCTGCGATTGCGATTGCGAGCGTTCTTTTCCACGAGAGGCGCTCAAAAAGAAGGGAGAGTGATACCGCTTTAAATTGTGCCGTTGAATTCCGCGCTGAGTGGTCGTCCATTTGTAATAATACGTGCTACGGGAAGTTGCCGTATCTCAGTGCAGGATAGCGCAGTTTGCGCGACGTAGCGAGTAGGATAAAAGCTTGATACGTGTATTTAAATAACAATCGCGACAGGATGAGTTCCTCGCGTGGCCAAGCGCCAGCGATGAATGAGCACGAAGGCGACGATTGGTCCTCCTCCGCGGAGGGAAGAAGAGGAGGAGAGGAAAGCGCAGCGACAAACGAAGATATCGAGCTCGCCACCGGCGGTCCTTCCCAACAACAAGAAAAACAACAAGATAAGCAAAACCAAAAGCGCCTCCTCACGAGCGATAGTAGAGGAGGGCCTTTGCATCATATAAATAAACACCCTGTACCGGAAGCCGGCATCGGTTCCTTCTTTACAAACATCGCAGAACTGACGAAAGACGTGCTAGATATGGACGAAGCGTCGAGTCGTACCGACGCGGAGATGCTGAACACAGAAGGTTTTGTAGTTTCCTTGTTTCGAAATAAACCGAAGAAAGGAATGAATGGCAAACATTCGATGGAGATGGAAATGGTAGAGATGAAGAGAATCGGGGCGAGGCAGCACGAGAAAAAACGAACAGAGAGGACATGGGGCGAACGAGTCATGGAGGGAGCTGAAGAAGAAGACGATTGGAAAGCCGGAATGCATAACAGTAAAAGTGCGAAGAGGGCCCCGCGATCTTCTAGCAAACGCATACGGGCAGAGTGCGAGGGAGTAGATAACGCAAACTCGTTTTACGCGCGAAAGCAAGGCGTTTTTGTGCTTTCGCCGTTAGGAACGTTCATGCGCAGATGGGATTTTCTCATCATAGGTGCGTTGTTGTGGACAGCAGTAGTCACCCCAGCTGAAGTTGCGTTCGCCAGACCGAGTTTGAACGCATTGTTCGTGTTGAATCGAATAATTGATCTGTTCTTCATTACCGATCTTTTCATCAACTTTTTCTTGGCCATCCCGGAAGCTAAGACTGGACACATTATATACGATCGAAGATATATTGCGATTACGTATCTCAGAAGTTGGTTCCTTATTGATTTTCTATCAGTCATACCGTCGGATTTGATAACGATCCTGGTAGAGGATGCGTACCCAAACGCAAACGTTGGAAATTTGACTGTGCTGAGGGCGTTGAGATTATTTCGATTAGCAAAACTTTTGCGCATCTTGCGAACGATGCGTTTATTTAAGAGGTTAGAAATGAGGTATACCATCGATTATTCAATGCTCGCATTGAGTAAATTTGCGATTGTCACTGTCATATTTGCGCATTGGATGGCGTGCGCATTTGGTTTCGTACACGACCTTGGGGCGAGTGCTGGACACGATACGTGGATGATGAACACATATTTCGGTGATTTTACTGTGGATGATACTTGTTACGACCCCGTGGATCCTTTATCTTGCGTGCCCGGGTTTGATAAGTACATCGCAGCGCTGTATTGGAGTTCGATGACCATTACAACCATCGGTTACGGGGACATTGCGCCAAAAACAAACGAGGAGCGTATTTTTGTCATCGTAGCCATGTTAGCGGGTGCATTCCAATATGGTTACGTTGTCGGTGCGGTTGGTAACGTTATTTCAACGAAGAATTCTCGAACGAGTGGGTTAAAAAACTCGTTGACGGATTTGAACGAGCTCTTTGCGGATTTGCCCACGACGCCGCAAGAGATGCGAGTGAAACTAAGAGAATTCTTCAAGTACAAGCACGGTGACACCAAGTTAGACTTAGAAAAAACGACCGCGTTGATGTCAGAAATGTCGCCGCGACTGAGAGCAGAGCTCGTGGTTTTACGAAACGTCTGGATGAGAGACGTCGAATTCTTCCACGATTTCCCAGAGTCCTTGGTGTTGGCGTTGTCCTTGAAGATGAAACAGCAAACGTATCCTCCTAAAGAGTTGATTTTAGAGAAGGGAGATTACATGGATAACTTTTTGATGATTCGTAAAGGCGTGCTGGTCGCAAACGGCAGAATAATCACCGCTGGACAAGTTTACGGCCAAGATTATATTTTAGAACCGGGGCGGTCGTCGCAGTTTCTCCAAACGATTACGTTTTCGGAGGTGTACTCGCTTTCCTACCAAGACTTGGAAGAGGAAGTGAAGCACTATCCGGACGTACAAGTTATGCTAAAGAAGAAACGATTGCGAGCGTTAATGAGAAGAGAAATGGTTGCGTATTCCCAAGCTTACAATGCGTTGATGCTATACGGCACAAAAGCAGACGTATATAAATGGTACGACGAACGTCCTCAATTTTACTTGGATAAGTTGAAAACAATAAACGGCGAGGACGGAGGGTTCTTGATTAATCCAGATTCTGAAGAAGCTCAAAAACGCATGCGCGCAGTTTTACTCATCCAAAGTTGTTACCGTTCCAAGAAAGCGAGGGAGAAGTTCAAAAACGCATCAGCGCGCGCGAGCGTGACGCCGGTGCTCTCATCGACGCTGCGATTGCACCATCCAGATTTATATTCTTCGCATGCCATTGACATTTTGCACCACAGAACGCTCGCGTCGTTACGGATGTTGCATCATAAAATAGATTCTCTCCTGTCGTCTTCAGAGCCAACTAGGACGCTGTCGGACAACGAAGTGAAAGAGAAAGCGATGGAAGAATTAGGGAAGCAACAAGGAGAATTCTGGGCGACACCGCTGCCGAAAGAAACGTAGTACGACAACATTAATGATCATAAAGAACACATACTAGAGCCTGCTTGCGTTCATTGTATTTGTATATTTATCAAACGAGTGCCAGTACTGGTAATAGATCCCAAATTTCTAATAATAAATATGCACGATAAAAACTACTAATACTATTCGCACAATCATCTAAAATACTCTATCCCAAAATTCGTCATTCAAACCCGCTCTAGGGACTCAATCATTCGTTGTGCGCGTTCGTTAGTGAGGCCGATTTCGGCCTTCGTTTGCACGAACCTGTTCGACCACTCGTGTCCTTTGCTAACAACTTCCTTATCGTCCACGATGACGAACTTTGGATATTTCTCCTCTTCGAATCTCGCGTCCAAATAACTCTTTATCTCCTGAATTCTATTCGTAGACACGTGTAAATCGTGATGCACAGAATCGGCGAGATGCGGCATCCCGCCGGTCCTTCCCACCACCTCTATTTCCAAACAATCGTGTCTCATGAAGATATATCCAATGTACTCTTCAAAATGCCTCCAGTACGTGGTCAAAACAACTTCCGCTCCGGTCGAAGCGCATATCTCGTTCAAAATTTCTACTTTATCTCTCTCTACGATCAGTTGTGGGGCCGTTGCCGTTCGATTGAGAACGCCATCGATGTCTAAAAAGATAATCGGTCGACTGTTTGCGTTTTGTAAACTCTCGCTAAAGCTCCCGGCGTTGAAGTTCTTAGCTACCGTTTTCGTTCTACTCTTCGTCGCAGCTCTGCGACGACTATGCGGAGAGGACGGAGACGAAGACGAAGACGACGCGCGCGGGCTACCGCAACTGCAACTCCTCATGATGGGTTCTTTTTATTTGCGCGAGCGTGTGTGTCGTGTGTGTGCACACGGATAAAATAATGAAGCGTTCGCGCCCCTAAAAGATACCTTCAAGCTTCAACAACGTTACACTTTTTCTACACAATTCCGGACGGCGAGAGACATGTTCTTTTCCTTCTCCAACTCGTTCTCTCTCTCGCTCTTCCTCGTCGCGTTCTTTCTCTTCACTCTCTCGTTTGTGAGCGATAAGGAGTGCTTTCGAGGCACTCTCATCGAAAAGTATTTCAGCGCGGGAAAAAATTTCACTCGCTTTGTGAAGCTGATTTTCACGTTGATTTACGGGATGCAAAAAGGAGGAGAGAGAGCGGAAAGAGTGGAAAAATATCTTTGCGAGGAGAGGAATAGCGTAGGCGTGGTTGTGTATTACTCGGTTGTTTTGATTGGGTACGTGTTGGCTTTGGATTTCTTTAGTAGTAATAGTAATAGTACTCGTGATGACGGGAAAGGGAAGTCGTTAGGTGATTTCTGGTTTACGCTGCACGCGATACTCGGCATCATCTCCCATATCGTCGTTTTGAATTCCGATCCAGGAATAATCACGGCACAAAATCATAAGGTGTGTTATAAAATGTTCCCGTTCGACGATTTGCTCTACGAAGAAGGTAAATTATGTCGAACGCTGAACATCGAGATCCCGGCGAGGAGCAAGTGGGACGTGGTGACCAATCGAAGAGTGTGTAAGTTTGACCATTACTGTTCGGTGGTGAATCAAGCGATTGGTTTGAGAAATCTCCGTTGGTTTGTGTTGTTTTTAATCGTAAATGGTGCTCTTTGCTTACACGGCGGTCTCGTGTGCTGGAACCGTGTTATGCGGGGAATACCAAAGTATTGGCATTCGGCAAAAGAGAAAGATTTCTTCGGCGCGTTTTTGCCGGCGTTGATGTATCACCACACTCGGAGCATGTTCTCGATATTTGTTTTATTTTCAGTTGGGTTTAGCGTTTTAGGTTTTGCTTTATATCACATATATTTGGTCTCGACGAATGTGACGACGAACGAGACGTATAAATACGCTCACATGCGACGAGTGAATAAACGGTTGCCCAAGGTTGAAAGAATCGACGTGGTGAACATATGGAACCGCGGGGTAGTTTTGAATGTGAAGGAGTTTCTATTTCCAATGCGAGTGTATTAATAGGCTGACGCGAAAGAGATATAGAATTAGGCACGCGATGGCGTATCATCGCAGATGACGTTGTAAAATACTTATAGATATTTAGGGAGATTCGCAGAAGCATTTTGATGACTTACTAAATTTTTTACCCGTACGTAGTACTTTTACAAACGCGCGTTGCTATTCTTCTCCATCAAACGTTCGTCGAAAAATTTCTTCACTTTCTCTCCTAATTCGTTCGATGGATAGACTTTTGGTATTACGTGGCCTTTCTCGTGTTCAACTAATACCGCTTTCTCGCCAAACTCTTTATGCATTAACTTTGTCAACGTCGGCGGTATTGCTCGGTCTTGTTGGCCAACCACGTGCAACGTCGGGATGGACGCGCCTATTATTTTCCCGCTGCCGCTGCTATTGCTACTATTACTATTTTTGCTACTTCGCATCATTTGCTCGCTTAATTTTTCGTCAGCTCTGCTTGGCATACCCGAGATCAACACCGCGAATCGCAAACTCTTCATTCGCATCGCTTCCTCTTCTCCTTCCGTGATGGTGGTGGTGGCGGCGTCGTCTCCGGGCCGCTCGAAGGATGGAGAACACCTTTTCAACATCTCCCCAATCAACGTCGCGCCTTGACTAAATCCTAACAACCCGTCGATTCCTTCTCTTTGCACAATCTCGTCCACGAATTTCGCGGACTCTTCTATCCCTTTATACTCCATCTTCCCGGTGTCTGCGTTTCGTTCGGCGTCGTACCACTGAAAACTCCCCATGTTTGGAAACGCTGCTTTCACATCTTCCGGAGGTTCTCCCGTCGCTTTAAATATCCCGTTAATCGTCATGAACTCCGTAGAATCTTCTAACTGCTTATCCCATCCGCCCATGGCTAACTGTAACTTCACGATATCCGCGGACGTTCGGAACGAATGCAGGCACAACACTTTCAGTTTCTTCTTATTATTTATATTGTTGTTCGCTTGCGGCGTTGAAGAGGAGGAAAAAGTCGTCGCAGCGTTCGTGATTTTTACGCAATTGTTATTACTGTTGTTATTACTATTGTTACTGCTGTTGTTATTCTCGCACACGTCCGGCGAACTCGACCAGGACGTTCTCGGTATCGAACGCATTCTTTACTCTTCGCTCTCTCTTTCTTTTGCGTTTATATATTTTTTATGCGCTCTCGTTTAAGAAAAGAAAGCGCCCGGGCGTAGTTGATTGAAGAATGTTAAAATGCGTTTTTTTTCTCTTTTTTTTTTCTCTCGACGCGCTTCAGAAAAAAATTGAATGCGCTCGTCGAAGCCATCGCCAACTTTTTTAACCGGTGGTGGTGGTGGTGGTAGCAGCAAAAGCAACAAAAGAGGAGGAAGAGGAGGAGGCGTGTTAGCTTTACTCGCGACCGTCTCGCTCGTTTCTTCGGGGATATACTACGTGCACTGGGAGCAGAAAGACGAGAAGGAAAAGTTGCGCGAAGGCGTCAGAAGAGACAAGATTCGATTGGAGAAGAAGTTGTTGGAGCAGCGGCAGAAAAAACGAGAAGAGGAGAATCGGAAAGAGAAGAAGAAATAATAAGCACTAGGAGAATAATAGTAATAACAACAACAACAACATGTCGACGACGACGAGACGAAGCTCGGGACGACGACGACAACAGCAGCAGCACCGGTCCCCGTCGCCGCTTCCGAGGCAACCGGTCGTCGCTCGGTCGCCGTCTCCTCCTTCAGACGATGCGAATGCACTCATACCTCAATCGCTGCTCGACGTGATTGCAAAAAACAGAAGGAGAGACGTGCGTCGGATGACGGCGATGTGTTTACTGCCGACAGTTTTGATCGTGTTCGCGAAAGGGTTCGCGAGCGAGGATCTGAGCGGAGTGAGTTTAGAGAATATGGACGCAGGTGCGATGAAAATATTACTCTTAGCGGCGTTCACGTCTGCGTTGGCGTATAAAATAACCGCGCGGCTCATCCCGCTCGTCGCTCGACGCACGCTCGGGAAGCGAAACATGTTTGGTTTAGATATCAACAAGAAAGGAACGAAAATGGGCGAGATTCCTATTCCAGAGGCGTTAGGTTTAGCGAGTGGATGCGCGGTGCTCGTGTCGTTGGTGGTCGGGAGGTCTATACACACGGCGTTCATCTTGGACAACAGCGGAGAGAGCGAACACAACGCGGCGCTGGCGACGATTGGGTTCATGTTGTTTCTCGGGTTCGTAGACGACGTTTTAGATTTACCGTGGAGAGCAAAGATGATTTTGCCTGGGTTCGCCGCGACCACTTTGGCGCAAAGTTACCAAGGATCGACGTCTATCGTCGTCCCTCGCTTGTTTCGCGAAAATGTGCATTCAGTTTTAGCGGCTATCGATTCGATACCTCTCGTAGGGGACGTCATACCATCCCTGAAAGTGGACATGAAGAGTGGATTAATGGACGTTGGATACATTTACATAGCGTTTATTTGGTTGCTCGCAGTTTTTTTATCGAACGCGATTAACATCCACGCCGGTTTGAATGGGTTAGAGTGTGGCCAATCGTTAGTCATCGCCAGCGGAATCATCGCCTTGAACGTTTGGAGTCTTTTGACGGATCCCACGGCGAACGTAGTCGTTGGACCGCACGTGTTTTCCTTGTTGTTAATCGCGCCCTTCTTTGCCGCGACGGTAGGTTTGTTGAAGCAAAACTGGTACCCGAGCGCGGTGTTCGTTGGCGATTCGTACACGTACTTCGCCGGGATGACTTTAGCCGTGGCTGGCATTTTAGGCCACTTCTCGGAGACTTTGCTGTTGTTTTGTTTACCGCAAGTGATAAACTTTCTGTACTCTATTCCGCAGCTCTTTAAAATTGTGCCGTGTCCTCGACACCGATTACCGAAGTTTGATACGCAAACTGGTTTATTGAGTCCATCGAAAGCGACGGAGACGCGATATAACATGAATTTGGTCACGTTGTTTTTACGACTTTTCGGGAAAACGACGGAGAGGAAGTTATGTTTGCGATTGTTGGCGTTTCAAGTCGCGTGCGTGGTGTTTACGTTTGCGGCGAGGTACGTGTTCATCGCTTTCGTTCATTGGAAATAATAATACAGAAGAATAATACGAAGAATTACGATATTGTCTCTGACTAATACTATTTATGACGTTGTCACGACTACGCGCTACTACTGGGCTAAACTGCTTTTCTAATATATGAGACTAACGTTTTCACGCGACGATGTTTCTAACTACTTTTTACTCGGTAACTTTGCCGCTCTGATGTCGTGCAACTCCTTAGCCAAAGATTCCGCGCGCAGCTTTTCTTCCGCGCAGCTCTTCTCTTCCCCACTACCACCGGTAATAAAGGTGCTCATGATTTCAATGCGCTCCTTGGGCATGACGAAGATACCGCTCCTCGTCGTCTCCAGCTTTTGTAGTTCGTCCAAGACATCGAACCCGCTAATCAACTCGCCAAATTGGCAATAGTTCCCATCTAAATGCGGAGCGTCACCTAACAAAATCGAAAACGACGTCGTTCCACTGTCTGGATCATCGTATCGCGCCATAGACAACGTGCCTTTCCTGTGCTTAATGGTTTGACCAACGTGTTCGCCTTTTATTTTCTTGTCCGCGTGCGCTTTCTGTTCTTCAGTCATACCAGGCACTCTTCGATTGGTCGAGCAATCGGCGACTTGCGCGACAAAGTTCTTGTCCACTCTGAATATGTGATTCGTGTCGTATAATCCCAGAGCAAAAGCTTTCAGTATGTGCTCGGCGGTCGCGGAGGCCTCGTCTTTATAAAATCCGAGCACCAAGTTCCCGTGAAGCAGTTGCATCGTGACTCTTTCTTCTCGCAACTCTCTCTGCGGTTGATGAAAGTCTCGTTCTAAACTCATCATCGCCCCCGAAGGAAAAGAAAACGAGAAGAAGAACAAGAAGAAGAAGAAGAAAGGTATCATCCTCTAAATAACCGTATCTAAACTGCTATGTGTGTTATGTAGTATGCGTGTGACAGTTTTCTCTCCACCTCTCTCTCTCTCTCTCTCTTGTTGTTTTTTGTTGTGAGTGAAGGACTGATGAAAAAAGACAAAAAATTCGCCATAAACATAAACAGGAAACACACGCTTGGCGCGCGCGTTTACATAACATAACAAATACGTTTTTCGACACTCGCACCAAAAAAAACTCTTTCAAAACGCAAAGAGCGAATATATCTTCGCCCGAATACGCGTTTTTCGAACGCTTTTTTTGTTCGCGTGAGTCGTCGTCGCGGGCCGAAGAATATACATTAAAGAGAGAGAGAGAGAGAAATCTTCTCTTTTCTTCTTCGCGTGTGACGGACAATTATATCAACTTTCTCCAAGAGACGTGTTTTATTATAATAAGACACGTTTAAAGAAGAAGTATATATAATAAATAAACACATAACGATATGAGTTTTCGGGGCGATGGAGATATCATGGTGGACGCTTTGATCAAAGCGTCCGAGGAACAGAAGTGCGTATCCGCGGAGCCTTTACCCGGGGCCGGGAGGGATTTGGTGCCTTTTGATTTCGAAGCGCACAACCACCAAGTGGATGGTAATAATAGCAACACACCTTTGTTAGTTGGCGTAGATCCGAGGCTGAGAGCGCACCAGGTGTGCGCTCCGCAAGTGCCAACTGGAGGACACGCGGCGGCGGCGGCGAAACTCTCCAACTCGGCGCCGTTGGAAGCGACCGCGAAAGGAAACAATAATAACAAAGGAAAGAGCAACAAGAACAAGAACAATAACCGAAACGATGACGAGCCTAAATACGCCGGCGCGAGCTTTACGAACTCGCCCGATCCAGATGTCGTGCCGTTACCGAGCTTTTTGAAAACGATACCGGGCGCTCAAGCGGCGATGGCGAGAAGAAACACTTCGCATAACTCGTTGTCGTCTTCGGCGGGGAGTTCCCCGCCGACTACGACGACGGCAAACGCGAACAACTTGATGCAGAATTTGCTTTCTCGCTCGCCACCACCTCCACAACAACAACATCAGCAGCCACCGATGAGTGGTCAAGCTCTACTCGGAAGTTTGCTCGGAGGTGGCACGCCGGCACCGCCGCAACACCATCATCAACACAAGCCGCCGCCACCGACACCGAGCGTTTTGAACGATCTGTTTGGTGGCAATAGAAATGGAGGAGTACAACTCCAACCGTATAGAGGTCCGGAGGGATCGCAACAGTACCCAAACATTCCAGAACCGGCTAATCACGATTTTCAGATGATGATGGCGAAGCTTTCCGGTTCGCAACGGTAAAATCGCAATTTGGATATCGTAGAAGAAACCACACGAAGACAGACGGCAAACGAGTTTTTTTTACCCGCTCGATTTGCGTGCTTCGGTGCGTGCTGTACCAACATAGAGATTTTTTTAGGCTAAACAGAAAGAGCTACAATCCGCGGCGCTGTTCCGCTTCTCTCTTTCACTCGTTCTGTTTCTCTCCGAATGCGAGAATATTATATGTATAAAAAATGAAGAACGGAGAGAGAAAGAGATGAAAGAACGAGCAACGCGAAGTAAGTAGCCAAACCATATTGGTTCGCGACGCGTTTGACTGCGGCGTTTTTTTACAGTCGTATACAGTCATTCGCACCCGTTTACGAACGCGACATCAATCCAAAAAGTCACGTTTGATGACTTCTTCTTCATCCTCTCGCGGAAAGAGAGAGAGAGAGAGAAGGAAAGAAGAACGAAAACGAAGTAAACACGAAAAAGAAAAACTCGCGCGAAAAACTTCAGCGCAAATTCCAATCGAAGAGAGAAGCGAGCGAGCGAAATAATAATCTACCGTTATCATCGCTTCTCTCTCGCGAACAACTCAAGAACGCAGGTTGACTCCGTCGACCTCTGTTTCGCGCACGGAAACACACACAAACGCACATTTATACGCGCGCCTATACATTGTATAAGCAAATAGTAGTAATAGTTGTTGTTGTTGTGTAATAAATATTTCACGACGCGCGCGAGAAGGCACATATTTTACTCTTTCTGTTTGTACGCTTACGCTTCTCTTCTTTTTTCTTTTCTGCGTTTTTTTGTTCTTCACTTTTTTTTCTTCTCGCGCGCGCACACACGCGAAGAAGAAGAAGAGAGAAAGAGAGAGAATGTCAGCGACTGCTCAACAGAAAGACTTCACGCACCTCTCCGCGCAATCGGTCCAAACGATCGCCGAGGCGTTCGGGATCGTCATTTCCGACGATGTCGCCAAAGCGCTCGCCCCAGACGTGGAGTATCGTCTGAGAGATATCATTCAAGAGGCGCTGAAAGTCACGAAACGATCGAGACGGACGGTTTTGACGACGGAGGTATTTGATTTACAAATTTGTTTTACTTCTTCTGTTTGCTTGTTTGTGTGCGTGTGCATCATCTTCGCTCTTCCATTCCATCGTCTGTAGTCAGTCTCTTCGATGTTGTTGTTGTTGTTGTTGTTGTTGTTTCAACACTCGCGCATCGCGGCTCGTTCACGCTCGGCGTTTCAAAAAAGCGCGTGGTGCGAGAACAACAAAATTCAATTCAACAAACAACGACACAAAACAACAACAAACAAACAAAAATTGAAAAAAAAATTAAAACCACTTCTTCTTCTTCTTCTTCTTCTTCTTTACGCACAGGACATAAACGCGGCGTTGCGCATACGCATGTGCGAACCGTTGTACGGCTTCCCATCGAACATGCCATCGCAAGAGTTCATCAAAGTGAAAGGGACGAACGATCTTTTTTACACGTACGACGAAGAGTTGGACGTGAATGAACTTTTGTCCGAACCTTTACCGCCGCCTTCGATCGCCATCAACGTCGTTCCGCATTGGTTAGCCATCGAAGGCGTGCAACCATTAATTCCGGAAAATCCGAGCTTGGATTCGCAAATTTATTATCAGCAGCAAGCGAAGGAAAAAGAGGAGACGTTGGCGAAAGCGAAAGCGAAGAAACCGACGGTGACTGGACCGCCGCCGCATCCGAGCGCCGCGGACGGAGCGGAGAAAGCAGGCGACGAAGGCGGGGAGAAGAAGGAAGGCGACGCGCAACAACAACAACAACAACAACAACAAAAGGAGCACGGAAAGTTCGCGCCGGTCGTGCAGCATGTTTTATCGAGAGAGCTGCAGGTGTATTTTGATAGAATTACTGCTTTATTGAGAGGCGGCGGCGGCGCGAACGACGAAGAGCAAGGCTTGTTGAACGCGGCGATTGGGAGTTTACAAACCGACGCCGGGTTGGCGAATTTGATTCCGTATTTTGCCAAGTTTATAAGCACGGAAGTGCAAACGAATTTAAGAAACTTGCGCAAACTTTTGGCGATGATGCGAGCGATTGGAGCGTTGGTTGAAAACCCAGACGCTAATTTAGAGTTGTACTTGCACCAGCTCATGCCTTCGGTTTTGACGTGCATCGTGGCGAAGCGATTATCGGAAAATCCTGAGAAGGATAATCACTGGCGGTTGCGAGTCTTAGCATCGAAAACGGTCGCGGAGATTTGCGAGCGGTACGGCGAGGAATACGCGACGTTACAGCCTCGCGTAACAGCAACTTTACAGAAAGGCTTGAAAGCGACGCAATCGCCGTTGCCGACTATTTTTGGAGCACTCGTCGGTTTGAGTTCGTTGGGCCCGCGAGTGATTGAAACGGTCGTTTGCCCTGAACTTGATCGGATCGTCCAACGCGCCGAAGATATCCTTAGCAGCACGGAGAAAACCATCTTAGCCATAGGAAGAAAGAACGAACAAAACTTAACCGAGGAAGAGAGAAGGAATCGAGAAGAAAAGATGTATGAACGATTGTGCGCGGAAAAAGTTTTAGAAGCGGTGGAGTTAGCGACGGATGTGTTACACGAGAGAGAATTAGCCGAACAACGAGAAGTGGCGAAACGAAGCGCGTTGCAAAACAGAGTCGGAAGAATGTTGGCAGAAGTGCGAGAGGCGAAACGGAAAGAGGCGGAAGAGGCGATTCGGAGACCGTCGGCGGGTGAGTTACCGCCGATTATTAAAGAGGCGTTGAAAGACGAAGCCAAAGAGACGACGAAACGATTGGAAGCGGCGGTGAAAAAGGAAGAGAAAGAAGAAGACGGCGTAAAGGAAGAAGAAGAAGAAGAACCGGTAGCAGAAAAAAAGACGACGAAAGCGAGCACGAAATCTCCAACCGCGGCGGAAAAGAAAAAGAAAGAAGCGGAGGAGAAAAAGAAAGCGGAAGCGGAAGCTGCCGCGGCATCGAAGAAACGTAAAGCTAAATCGAAATCGCCGACGCCTCCGCCGCCCGCACCTCCCGCGAGGGGTGGTCGATCTTCCAGAAGAGCCGCCTCTAAACCTCCGGAAGAGGAAGTGAAACCGCCCCCGGCGAAAAGAACTCGCAGAGGAGGACGGTGATTAGATTTTTCTCTCTTTTGTATTTGAAAGAACGTTATTAGCAGTCGCTCAACGAGAGCGCGCGTGTATTACATTCACACGACGAGTGATCACAAACTCATGTAGTATATTCGAACCCATGGAAACCCCCTACTATTGCGCACGCATGTTGGTATCGTTTTTTGTTCATTACTTTTCTTTCTTTCGTCAAAAGCTTTTACTGCTCCACTTTTTTATCCACGCGCGCGCGCAATATATATACTCGTAGATAGATAATAAAAAAAGGACGACATAAAGATATTGATTATGATGACATCGGTGGCATCATTGTCGGTGCCATCATTTATTTGTGGCGGTAATCGCAAAAGTCTCGTCGATAGCGACGCGTCGCGTCGAAGACGACTTCGTTATTGTTTTGGAAGAACGCATCGAAAACACCCAACGCGACGGGCAGCGGCGAAAACAACGAACGAAGGAGAAGAAGAAGAAGAAGAAGAAGAAGAGCATCACCGTAACGATAATACCGATGATAACATCTACGGCGTGGACGTGGAAGACTTGGTGGTAAAATACGCGTCTTCAGATGATGATGGTAACAACAACGCGCCCGCGTTGAGAGGCGTCACGCTTAAAATACCTCGCGGTGCGCTCTTTATGATTCTCGGCCCGAACGGTTCTGGCAAGAGCACGTTATTGAGAACGCTGGCGGGATTGACGCGAAAGGAGGAAATTAAGAGCGGTTTCGCGCGAGTGAACGAACCGAGAGCGTTTGTGTTTCAAAATCCAGATCACCAGGTAATTATGCCCACGGTTGCGCACGATGTCGCGTTTGGTTTGCGACGGAAACAGAACGACGCGTCTTCGCCGCGGCTCTCGAACGAAGAGATCGAAGAAAAAGTGAGAAAGACGTTGAAGATGGTAAACATGTTAAAAGTTGATTTAGACGATGAAGAGGATGAGAACAGAGACGATGAGGATGAGGATGAGGATGATAGCAACGAAAAGTACGAGAACGCTTTGAATAGACAAGTTTCTACTCTATCTGGAGGACAGAAACAGAGAGTCGCCATCGCCGGTGCGTTGGTCGAGGACCCGAAGACGTTGTTGTTAGATGAATTGACGACTTTCTTGGACGAAGCTGATCAACGCAGCGTATTGAAAGCGGTCAAGAACGTGTTGAAGACGAGTAACGAAGGAGGAAAGGATCCGAAGGATAAAGTGACCGCGGTGTGGGTGACGCATAGATTAGAGGAGTTGAAAGAGGCGGATTTGGCGGCGTACATCGAGAACGGGCAGGTGGTTGCGTTTGGTGGGCCCGAGGACATTCAAAAGTGCATCGCAGAGAAGCAAGCGAACCGAAGACGAGAAGAAGCGAGAATTAGGCGTGGCAAAATTAGCAGATAGAGTTGTAGTTCTTAGTTTTATAGTAAGTAGAGAGTTTAGCTTAGAAGTATTTATTATTAAAAGAGTATCGTATCGTGTCGTATCGAGAAAATGAAAGTTCTTCGTCTCTTCTCAGTCGTCGTTGTCTTCCTCATCGATTTCCACCCGTCGTCGTTTCTCGAAAGACTCGTCGTTTTCTTCTCCATCTATGTAACGCGAGCGTCTCTCTTCAACGCACCGAAACTCTTCCACGCGAAAATCGCATTCGGCGAGATCTTTGAAGAAACCGTTGCCCGTATCGCGCCCGAATCCAACGGCTTTTAACGTGCGTTTGCCTTTTCTCGGCACTGCCTTTATCCACGCCTCGAGTAATGACGATGCATTCGCACCACCTTTAGTTGTCTCGCGAACAACGCGAGGAGGGAATTTCGCGATTATCTCCCACTTTTGGTGCTTCTCCTCGCGTTCCTCGTCCAGTCGAGAGGACTCGTCTTTATCGTTTTCGTCGTCGGTGTCGTCCGAACTCAGCAAAACGTCGTTTTTTTCTCGTTTTTCATCTTCTTTTTGTTTTCCACCGTCGTCCTTGTCAGCGTTGATTGAAACAGGCGTCGTCATCGCGCATTCGTTCGCCTCATCGTCGATAATCTCGCGCGCATTCGTCGACGACTCTTTTGTTTTCTTCTTCTTCTTCTTCTTCTTTGTCGTCGTCGTCGTCGTCGTCGTCGACAAAACGCACAACGAAAACACGAGAAGGAAGAAGAAACTTTCGAGAATAAGTCTCTGTTGTTGCGAGACAAAATCGAGAGAAGAAGAGCGACGGAGACGACGATTATTATTATATTGACGATACTCCGCGCCGTCGTCGCCGAAAGGATGGAGCGACGACGAGAGCAGTTTGCACAGAGACGAGACGAGAAGGACGCTCGTCGACGATGTCATCGTATTTTTTACTCGTTACTTTTACGAAGAGTGAAGAAAAGAAGAAGAAAACAAAAAAAATCAACACACACACACACACACACACGCGCGCGCGTAAAATTACAAAATAGCGTCGTTTTTTAACATCTAATGCCACTAATGCACGCGGTTTGACTCAACAAGTTCGCGTTGACCAACTCAGAACTCATGAGAGGATTGTGCCACTTCAACTCACCCAACGGTTTCATCAGCGCGTTCCTCCAAACTTTCGAAGCGAGGACGCGTAACAGCGTTCGCTCGGCTTCGGCGTTGTGTCGAGCGTCCCAACCTCGAAAATGGTCGTCTTTGAAGTACTCTAAATCCTTCAAGTCTTCTTTGTTCATGGTGCCGACGCCGATGCCGTAAACGTCGACGGATTCGCACTCGGTTAACGCTAAGACTAAACAGTATAAGCCAGTCGTCGGGACTCCGTTTTCTTCGCCGACGCCTTCTTGTAAGGTGTAGAGTAACTCCTCGGCGAGTTTCTGTACCGAAGGTTTCATGTTTCTGATTTTCTTGTCTTTGGTGCGTTCGATGCACAAACCGCCTTGGGAACGTTCAATGCACGGTTTCTCCGAGTCACCGGTTTTTGCGTCTTTACCCGGGACGTCGCCGACGACTAACACTCGTTCCGGAATGTTCCCGTTATCTGTGACCCATCGCCCGTTGCTACTGCTAACCCCACTACCGCCGCTACTACTTCTATACCCTCCACTACCATCCATCTTCTTCTCCATATCCGATAACTCCTTCCTCAAACCTCTTCTCATCTTTTCTGGATTGACGCACATCGTGTGCGTATTCACACCGACGTCCACTTCAAACATCTTTAAAGGTGCAAAATTCATGCGATAAATAGCTTGCGCGCGTTCAATCTCAACACCTAACTTGGCGTTGCGCATGGACGAGTCGTTCCCAACCACCGAACAGTTTTTGAACCTTCGATACTCTCTCGCTTCCACGTCGTGAATCAGAGTGTCTCGTAACGTCTTCGGTATAATTCGAGGTCGTGCGAGCGTTCCCACGTCTTCTGAGTCGTTGGTAAAAATGTTGTTCTCTCCGTCGTCGTCGTCGTTGCCTTTCGTCAACTCGCCTAAACTCTTGCCAGAACTGTGCATCAGATTCTTATTCTGTTCGCGTTCCATTTTATATTTCAACGTCCCAGAGGCTCTCTCTTTTTCCATTTGCAATCGCAACTCGTCGTCGTTAATCGGACGAGAAGAAGACGAAGACGAAGAAGAGTGGAAGCGAAACAAGTTCGCGATCGCGTCCGCGTTCAACGTCAGCACGTTTTTCCCGTGCGAATGCAACTGCGACTCGTTTCGGATTGAACTTTGTTTCGGCACGAACGCGTTTATGAACGCAACCGTCATGAAAAACCAACACAAAACGAGTATTCGCTGACGCCTCAGGCGCCTGTTCCTTTGCTGCAAAGCCACAGAAGAGGACGGGCTTCGAAGCATGCTTCTCTGGTTTTGTTTGCTCTTCTGTTTGTGTTCGTTTGCTCGTATTATCGAGAGTTTGTCTTCGTGCGATGATGTGTCGGTTCCCCCTTAATTTAGGGTTTTAATGTGAAAATTGCCTCTTTTTTTGTCGCCCGTGCTCTGGGTGGTTGTTTGCTGCAAAAAACACATTTTTAGAGAGAGAGCGAGAGAAAAAAAAACAATACACTAACACATGTCGAGCGGCGACGCCTCCTCCTCTTCCTCCTCTTGTTCTTCTCTCAAGGCGGTGGTAGCGATCAGTTTCTCCGTTGGCGTGATCACCGGTTTCGTCTTGAACTCGAAACTCAGAAAACTCTTGTGATTGTTTGTTCTCTCTCGTTTTATTGTTTGTCGCGCGTGTGTGTAAGTGTGTTTTCGGAAAAGAGCTCCAAAAAAAAAACGCGAGAAGAAATGAACCAGTTGTTTATCAGATACCGGGAACAGAGAGAACACGCGAGAATAAAAGATGTTTTGCGAGAAATTGAAAGAGAAGAAGATGACGATGATGACATTCACATCGACGACGTTTTGCTCGACCATCTGGCGTTCCGGACGTTTAAGAGCAAAAGGAGTGGGCACTTTGTGGATGTGAAACAGTTGCTGCTGGAAAAACTAAACTATCGAGAAAGCGGAGAGACTCTGGTTTTTCCAAAGAAGAAACTGAAAGCGACGTGGTTGAAACCACCGAACGCGCTGATGCCGAGAGTGTTTTTGAGCGAAATCGATGTCGAAGCTTTCGAGGACGAGAAGATGTCAGCCATCGTTCGGAAAGCGATATCGTCGAGAGAAGAAAAAGGAGCAGAAGGACAAGTATCGGAAGAGGATTTTTGGGAGCAAAAACGGGACGCTTTCTCTTTGTGTGAGAACGTTTCGAAAGAAGAGTACGATTACGTCGCTGCGAAGAGCGAGTACGCGGCGTGGTTGTTGATAAACGGTCCTGAATTTGTGAACCATTTCGCATTGGCGATGCACCGATGTCGCTCCGAGGCGTTTCGCGTTACATCCGGCGAAGAGATGTCGACAAAAATAGTCGAGAAGATTGGAAAGATTGCAAAATTAAACGGAGAAGAGGAGAATAAAGTGATGAATGTATCGGAGGATAAGAAGTTGTGGCAGTTTTCAACGGTATCGGATGAATTCATCGCGGAAAATGGAGCCGGTGAAAAACTGAAAGGCTGCGGCGCGTACATCGAATTCGCCTATCGAGAATACGTTTTGCCGTATAGCGAGAAAAACAATACTAGCGCAGAAATAAGAATGGGTAGAAAAAACTTAGAAGAAGACGAGTCAAAGAGACGAGATGGATTTGAAGTCGCCAACGCGGACGCCATCTTTGAAAGCACGAAGGTGTGATGATGTAATAAAAAGAATCGAAGCTTCGTTACAAACGACAAAAGTACAGATCTTCCCCTCTCTTTACTTCTTCATCTTACTGGCCAAATTGCCTAATAAAGTGAAAAATCGGTACCGTTTAGATTTCTTCCACGGTTGCGCTTCCGGAAACGGTAATCCTGCACCAACGGCGTAGAATAAACCAAACACGCCGCCAAGACCGCCCGTATTTCCAATCGTTCTGTCCATGACGACGCCAACCGTAATCTTCGTCACCTCGCCTTTCTCATTAAACGTAAGGGACAACGCTTGCGGCGGACATTCGACTTTCTTCCCCGTCGGTTGTATATTCCCGGCCAAAACGCCCGTGTGAGTCCCAACCGTCCTGTTTTGGAACCATACGCGATTCGTTTCAAACGGGTCAACTCTAAAATGGTGGAACTGCGATTTCATGTCGGGGAACCCCTCGGCGAGCTCGAAACCAGCCACGGCATTAACGAACGTTTCTTTCGATAGCGGACCAACCACAGGACCGATGAATTCAAAGTCTTCGCTCAAATCGATATTTGCGAATCCTTTTCTCAAATTTTCTTTCGTCAGTTCAATCAACTCGTCCGGTTTGATTGGAAACGTCGATTCGCTCAACATCTTCTCCTCGTCTACGACGTCATAAAGCGATGGATTCGGATGCGCACGGACGACGGTAACAGAAGCTCTTTCCCTGCTCGCGCTACGAGTGCTATTCTTAAAAGAGGAGGAAGAAGACGTAGGAGAAGAAGAAGAAGAAGGAGTTAAAACGGCTTGTAACGCGGAGCGCATGATTTTTGCGAGTTGGGCGGCACCTGCTTGCTCGCGGTTGGGGGTTGATTATTAATGGCGACGTCGACAAAAGTGCTCAGAAACAAAAAATTGATGGTGAGTGAGAGTTTTTACGATTTACCACCACACGCAGCGTTTACGAAAGACATTTTAATACGCGTTGCTTATTTATTTTGGCATCAAAACCAGCTTGTTCGTTTATTTATCTTCCTTATTATTTTTGCTCCTACGGTTGGCCCGTTTCGTGACTTTCCTCTGCCAAAACCATGCTCGTATTTTAAAATACAAACCTGGACCTTTTCTCTTGTGCGTATCTTTTCCTTTCCTCAGGTAATTTTCCACGACGTCGGGGAACGGCACGTTTTCGCCGAGCGCTCGAAAGACGCCGAAAATTCCGGCGTAGCCGTGCGTGTTTCCAACCGATCTGTCCGACACAAACGTCGTGTATTTCGAAACCAACCCTTCCTCGGTAAATGTTAAAGAAACAGTCGCCGGAGGAAATTCCAAATACTTATACGTCGGCTTTATTTTGCCCATCAACGTCTTCGTATGCGTGCCCGTCCATCGGGTGTTAATCCAAACACGATTTAACTCGAGCGGGTCCACTCGATAACCCCACGAGTTGGTTTTGTAATCCGGAAACGCCTCGGGTAATCTCAGCACTCTCACGTAGTCCAAATACGTCTTTTTGTTTATCGGGCCGACGACGAACGACCAGTATTCAAAATCCTCCGATAATATCGGCGCGCACTTCAAGTGCGGCTCTGGAGCGAAGAAGCAATCACTCAGAAACCTTTTCGTTAATGCTATCAATTCATCTGGTTTGATTGGGAACTTGGAATTTTTCAGCAACGTCTCTTCGTCCAGTTCATCCAACGATCCGTAACCGTTGTAATAGGTAACTCTGTCGTTGTTGTTGTTGTTGTTGTTGTTGTTGTTGTTCTCTCCGTCCTTCATCTATATTACGTTTTGTTTTCTTTAACTGTGGGAAGGGAAAAAGCGATAAAATTATTTCTCTCTTTGCGATGGTATTTTCTTTCAACAACAACGAGTACAACGAGCAACACGGACAGCGTAATGTACAAACAACGATGCGATTCCCAACAGTTGTCGTGCAAATGTGCGTATTATGTACGAGTTGTGTCTCTTGAAGAAAGAGCAAAAGGAAGAGAATGAGGAACTTTCGAAAATTATACGCATGGAAAAGTCGAAAAAAGAGCAAAAACAGAAAAGAGTGTTGGAAATATACGCAGAAGAGCTTTACCCCACGGCCGGAGCTACTACTATACTTACTATTTTTAAAAGACAACATCAATCAAGACTCTAAAATTATGATGATGAATGTTTATCTAGCGGCGGCGTTGGCAGTGGTACCAACGCTGTTCTCACCCTCTTTCCTTCGTATTTTTAATCTACCGATGGCGGCTTGTATCCTCTGACCTCTTCTTTTCAACTCCGCTTTGTTCAATCGGCCTTTGGTTTGTTTCGTGAACCAGCCAAAGTAGCCTTTGAAAACGAAGTAAAACACCATGCTAGCGCAGCTAAAGGCGACGAAAATGGCTGGAAAGACGTCTTTTCGAAACATGACTCCGATATTTTGTAAGTGATCCGCGTTGACGGAGAGCATTTTTATCGCGGAGGTATCTTTGGCGTAACTTGCAAACGCTCGAGAACAAAACTGGGCCACCGCCATAGAACAGAGCATGATTAAGCCGGTGTTGAAGAGTAAGCCCGTCATTGTCGTCGCACCAAGTTTCATTCTGTACGCGTTGAAAACGAATAAGAACTTTAAACCGAGCTTTTCATTGCCTTTCACCACACAGGAAATTAAATAAAAGCAATATAGGGCAAACATCGCCGTGCCGAACAAATTGAAGACGCTATCGAGCGCCTCAAACATTGAGTTCAAAAACGGATGCACCGGCTTTTCAGCTAAAATGTACAACCCGACGTGCAAAATCCAGGTTATGGAGAGGATAAACGCTATGATACCATAGAATAAGGACCACCAGTATCCCCAGACGGTGAAAGTCCACGCCGTCGCTCTGTTTTCACCTCTTGGGTAGAGCTTTTGCAATTCCCTCTCTTCGTCTTCGATATCCTCCAACTCCATGCTTAAATTCTTCAACTCGTTTCGAATTTTGCGGCTTCGACCGTTGCTTCTCTCTTCGTTTCGCACGGCTTTGATTTTTTCGTGTATTTCTAACGTCTTTATTGCGATTTGTTGCGCGGCTCGATCATATTCCGATTTGCCTATGGTTTTCCTCGGTCGCTGGATAAATCGAGTCACCGCATCGATTGGGTTTGCAGCCATGCCGATTCCCGCGTACGGAGCGAATAAGAACCATCCAACGAAAGATGTCAACGCAGCCACGTATGCTGGGAACGATACATCCAACGTCCACGATTTCGTAATAGCTTCGGGACTTCCCGAATCGCACGCGTCGCCGCTCAAATACGAAGAACTCGTCGCGCTCGAGAAATTTGTCGGCGAATACGTGTCACTTCCATCCGCGTGCGTATTTGCCCGAATACACGAGTGTACCCCTTGCATGTTATCCCACTGCGATAGCATCATCATCCCACTCTTTACGGAGGTGATTGAAAAATCCGCGTATCCCGTATAATACCAACACAAAAACAACACCAACGAGACGAATATGGCGGACATGACGACCCAAAAAGAACTGTTGTACATTTTTTGCGACAGCGTAGCATCAAAATCAGATTCGTACCAAAACGTAGTAAATGGAATCAATATTGCCACGTACACCAACGTTATAATATATATTGAATACCAAATCTCGTCCATCGGCAACGTCGTTTCGCAAGCCGACAAAGATACGCTTGCATCGCACGATGCCCTATTCGCTACATCTAACGGGAGCAATAATATCGCACCGGAGGCTATGGTCAATCCACTAATAACAATTATTTTCGGGAAAAACGCTTGGTTTCGGTCTTCAGGATGTTGAAAATTAATCAGCACGTATAAGTTTGCGATGGCGACCAATATCGTCACGACTATAACGACTACGATGAGGAACCTGTGCGCGGGTGTGGGCGGGTGGTTGTTTTTTTGTGTGTGAAAGGGAAAGAGAGCGTTTTCTCGCGCGGTGAGTAAAAAACGGTTCAAACAATACCACGACGACGACCACGACGACAACGAAAAACAACAACACCATCAACACCGACGAGAAGGAGGAGGAGGAGTCGAAGAAGAAATTTCGGTTCGTGCGCGCAAACACCCAGAAATACCGACGCGCTTTTTTTTTTCAAATTCTCTCGCGGTGTTGGCGGGTGCGTGCCGTTGAAAGGAGAGAAAGAGAGAGAGACATAGAAAAAAAGAAGAAGAAGAATTCAAAAAACGGCGCGCACCAGTTCATCTTCTTCTTCTATTTAAGCGCGTCGTCGTCGTCGCAATCGTCGTCGCAATCGTCGACCAGCGCGTGAGATGATAATATAGTTTTTTTTGCGCGCGTTGAAAGTGTTTTTGTAGAGTTGTTGTTGCGGAGGGTCGGTTGGTTGCCCTCTGTCTGTCTGTCTGAGTTGAGCGTCTGTCGGTGTGGAGCTGTTTGTGGGACACAACTGCGTGGACTTTTCAAGCAAGAAAATCTTATTTAAAAATATCACACACAAAGCGACAGACACACTTTTGTGTTCATTTCTCTCTTCAAATTCTCTCTTTCAAAACAACAAACACTTGCGTGTGCACGACGACGACGACGACGACGACTCTCTCTTCTCTTGTCTCCCTGTTCTTCGACGTTGCGTCGCACATTTTCTCCTCTTCTTTTTCTTCTTCTCCTCATCGTCATAAAGAGAAAGAGAGAGAGAAAAGGTTTCGTCGCTACCTCGCGATTCCGTTTTTACCGGGGTGGTTACAACAGTTTGTTGTTGTGTGGAGCGTGATTGATTCGAATTAGGGGAAGAGAGTTTCGTTTACCTCTCTCTCTGTACGTACGAGTAACTAAAGAAAAGAAGAGATGACGAAAGAAGAGCATCAACACGAGAAACGCGCGCATCACCACCCCGGAGGACGAAAATCGTCGGAAGATTCGCGCGCTCATTCTCGAGAGCCGTCCCCTACTTTGGCGCGAATGCAATCTATGGGTGCCAGTGAAGGCGTCGATAATTTGCGAAGAGTGAGCGGGACATTCGCGCGTTCGATGACTTTGACGAAGAACCCGCTGTTGACGACGGTGAACGACGATGATGACAAAGAAAGCCCGTCGGGATTTTTCCAACGCGAAGCGAATATCTCGACGAACCTCGAAGAGAAAAACGCGCCCGGAAAAAAGTCGTTGGGTCGATTTCTTTCCTTGTCAACGGCGAAGAAAAAACACAAAGAAGAGCGCTTGCGAGAGGAGAAAAAAGCAGAAAAGAGACAAACGAAGGTCGCGTCGGCGATTCAGCACCTTCGAACAGTCAGGGAAGCGGCCAGCGCGGCGAAGAGGACGCATCCAACGAGAGGCTTCACGAAGGGGTTTCGACAAGTTGTCGATTTGAGAACAATCGGGGGCGACTTGATTACGAGTTTCAACGTAAAGTTTCGACGAGTGTTTGAATTTTTGAGATGCGTGGACCCGGACGAAGATAACGAAGCTTTGAGCAAATACACGCTTCTTCATCCGAAGTCGCCGATTTATATTCTCTGGAAACGGATGATTAATTGTTTAGTGATGATGGTGTGCTTCGTTTTACCGGCGTTGATCGCGTTTAATTATTCAGACATGCCGGCGTTGCGTTACGAGCAAGATTTGAGACTGCTAAAAAGCTTAGATTTACAAAAGAAAGAGCAATTGGAATCGACTTTGGACGGATTTCTCCTGTTTGTGGATTTATGTTTCTGTTTAGACGTACTGGGGAATTTTTTCGCGCCATTTTTTGAGGAGGAGGAGTTGGAATCGAAATTAGTGGACGATCCGTGGGTGGTTTCGTATACGTATTTGACCGGCTGGTTTCTTGTAGATTTTTTGGGATCGTTTCCGTTCGACACCGCACTCTCGCCGTTAGTAGACGCGCATGGGGTGAGGTACCTAGAGTTGCTCGGATTGTTTCGGCTGCTGAGACTGTACCACGTGCAAACGGCGTGGGGGTTTGTGGAAAGAAATCCTCACGTATCCGTCACGAGGATTTCCTTCATCAAATACACGACCATTCTTCTTTTAGCCGGGCACTGGTCCGGTTGCTTGCTCTGGTATTTAGCGAAAATGGAAGAATTCGACGAAACGACGTGGGTATATGCAGTCGATCCGGAACTGCGTATGCAAAGCATTTTTAAACAGTACAATACCGCCTTGTACTGGGCGTTGGTCACGTTGACGACAGTCGGTTACGGAGATATATCGCCGCGGAACCCGACAGAAAGATCGTTTACCATGGCAATAATGTTAACAAACATGTGCATATCTGCGTATGTCATCGGTACAATGACAACGCTCATTACAAAAGGCGACCAAAAGCTCGCTCGGTTCAGAGACAACATGACCAATCTCATTCGGTTCATGAGAAGGCACGAAGTTCCGTTGCACATTCAACAACACGCCATGGCGCACGTTCATTTAAGTTTTCGAAAGGCAAAAGAAGATGACGCGGACGCTCTGGAACACTGTCCAGAACATTTAATCTCGCACGTTCGATCGGCAATGTATTTAGACCGATTGAAAGATTCGAGACTGTTCATGGGATGCTCTCGAGATTTCATGCTCGGCTTGATGAAACTCTGTCAGTGGGAATATTTCAATCCCGCGTCTTTGATCATGACACAAAAATACAAATCGACGCGAATATTTTGCATCGTTGAAGGCGAGGCGATCGTTTTGAGCGACCGATTCACGGTAATGGACTATTTGAAAGAAGGCGATTGGATTGGGGTAGAATCGTTTCTTATTCGAAAAGAAGCGCATTGGAGCGTTTCTAGCGCGAGCTTAATCAAATGCATTGCCGTCGATTGCGCAAGCTTACACGCGTTATTAAGAGAAAACATGACGGATTGGTCGACGGTGTTATACAATCTGAGCAATATAATGTGTCAGAGAGTGGAGGAATCTCTCGCGCCAGCAGAATACGGCACAAAAGACGGGTACGAATCTGGAGGGAGTGATTCCCATTACGATGACGGCGGATCTTCACATCATCAGAGCGATTTGTCCATGCGCGATAGAATCGGTCACTACGAGCAGACAACATACTCGAGAATAGTTCGCTCGATAAATGCGAGCGTGTCTATTGCGATGTCCAAACTCGTTTCTGAAATTAACGCGAAAATATTTTCAGCGGCAAGAGATGGAGACATCAGATCGATTAAAGTTATGATCGCTTCCAAAGAGTTTGACATCAACTATCAAAATCCTTCGGACGGTCGATCGATTTTGCACGTCAGCGCGTATTGTGGACATAAAGATTTGTGTGAATTCCTCCTCAACGCGGGAGCAAATCACGCTCTTGTAGATAATCTTGGTTTCTCGGCGCTTGGTCTCGCGGTCATTCGCGGTCACATCGACACTCTAAAATTGTTCGCGAGAAAGTCTTCATTGCTTGCAATCGGTCAGCCATTAGGAGCAAAATTGTGCGATCTGGTGCAAAATTTGAATAACAGTGTATTGCAGAACTTTTTAGCTGCCGGAGCGAGTCCGGACGAACGAAATACGAGCTCGGATACGCCGCTTCACGTGGCGTGTCGAATAGGTAATGTGGAAGCTGTCCAAGTACTTTTGAAGTTTGGTTCGAACGCATCGCTCACAAACAGGCTCGATAGAACCGCTGTTGATGAAGCGACTGAGAATAGTCATCATGATATAGTAAAGAGGATTGAAGAAGCGCAACGCACGCGGCTAGCTTCTTTGAGCAAACAAATTGGCGAATCCTTCGGTAAGACTAAGTTCGAACGCGAGGAGGAAATTCGCGCGCATTCTCAAATCGTCATTGCGAAATGGTGGAGAGGATATAGCACTCGGATCACCATTCGCGACCGTTTTCGTCGCGTCGACGCACGAAGTTCGTTCGAATATGAGCGCAGATGAAGTAGAAAGTATATTTGTTGAAAAATAAAAGAAGAAGAAAAAGAAGAACACACATCGGCAAAGCAGGTGAGGATTGTACGTAAAAATAATGAAGATTACTGGTAATATAAATCACAAAACTACTACTAGGTATGTAAATGCAAAACGGTAACTAACTAAATAGCCATTAATAACGCACTTCCGGCAATCCACATTCCTATAAACCACGTCAACCCGAAATACGCGTGTAAACTCAACAATCTATTGTTTGCATTCGGAACGCAAGCTACTTTTAAATCGTTCGTGAGCGTAAAAATTCGCTGTGAAATGCCCACGTAAATCACCGTGCAAAGCATGAAGTTTAGCACCGGATAGTCTTCAGGTAATAATCCCAACAACATTCCGGGTTGTCCATTTGGCACCGAAGAAGATAACCAAATGTGAAACTGAGAAATGTAAGTTTCTAAGGTGATCTTCCCACACTCACAAAAAATGTGAATAAAATAACTTCGCATCGTCAAGCTGAAGTTTCGAAAGATAATGAATATCGTAATCGGTATCCACGACGTGTACGGATGCACGACGTTGTATTCCAACTTCGGTAAAACGTAATACGTCTTATACCACCAATATCCTACTATCGTATTGACGGTTAAAATTAATGCTTGAATTATTGTTCTCTCCTTGGTTGGTTTCTCATCCACCCATCTCACAAACGCTTCGTACTTTGGGTGTAAAAACGCGCACACCATGCCATAAATCCAAACATATCTATCTAAACCAGAGCGGAAGAACCATTCATGCATGGGATCAACATCTGGTTTTTTCGGATCTGCGTATGATAGTAACCATTCAAACGGTTTGAATAAGACGGAGAACACGCCCGGCACTTCCCAAATAACGTACACCAAGACTATCAAAATTACCATTTTCGCCGTTATCATATTTGTCGACGTGTTATGTTCCTTGAAAATTAACAATGAAAAGTAAACGAAGAGTGTGAACAGCGTGTGCATGGGACAAATGTAATACAGAACGTAATCGTTCCTTAACGCGATGCACACGAACAAGACGAAGAAGTTCAACCTCCACATCATTTGCGAAAATCTGCCCACCGAAAAATCTTTGCGAACGTGATAGTAGGAAAAATTCCCAAACCCAGTCATCCAGACGTACGCAGCGATAAAGATACGAATCGCATTATAAATCTCTGAAGCTTTGAAGTAGTGATAGAGCAAAAACAAAACTTGCATCCATCCTTTCCATTCCTCAGTTTGCTCTCTGTTTAGCGGCGCACTCGTCTTACTTTGTCGCAACGTCTGGTAACACCCGTATGCCGCCAACGTAACGAAAATAGCGATGAAAAAGTCTCTCGAATACGACTTTGTTCTCTCGGGAAACGTATTCGTTCGGTCACACACGTAGAACACAAACAAAATGAAGAATAACTCAGCCCAAGAGCGCAAAACCAATCTCGCTCTCTCAATGGCATCCGCGTCGCCTTGAAGTATCCGCATGGCGCAGATGTGTGTAAACTTTACGTTTCCACTATCTCCTCCATTGGATGAAGGTGCACCGATGGTGTCGCTCATGTTCGCACTCTGTGAATTCTGTCGTCCAAAGCTATCCGTGAAATTCGCAAACGACCTTTTCTTCTCCTCGTCGCTCATATCTTGCATGGAGTTAGAACTCATTGATGAGCCTTCTCCTGGAGTATTACCTTCCAATAGGACATCAAACTTCTTCGTTCCAGCCATTCGCATCTCGATGGAGTCTTCCGCTAACCCTTTGTTATACACACCGTTATGCGTTCGCTTCATTCTCACGTAGTGCAAAAACTCCGCGTACACGTATAAAGCGACGATGAACACGCCGGAGAGGAATAAACCGAGTTGAAAACGTCCGTATTCGATGATGTTGCTCGAAGCATCATCATCATCGGAAGAAGAGAAATCCCCCAAAAGCGTTCTCGTTCCGTCACGCTGCTTGGCGACGTCGCGCCAACTCAACGCGTGACTATATCCTCCCACGTTCTCTTCCATGTTATTCTTATCCCGTGATCGTTTCGTTGTTCGCGAGTGAGTGAGTCAAAAACAGTGAGAGAGAGAGTTTTTTTATCTCTCTCCTCTTCTTATTTTGGAGTTTTTTTGTGGCTCGCGTGTGTTGGGCTCTTCCGTGTGGGCGAATTTTGAGGCATTGAGCTGTTGAGGGATTGAGGCGAAGAAATGGATGCGTTTGTCTGTTTGTGAGCATTACACTAAACTTTACTTCCTAAACACGCGCACATACACAAACACACGCACGCAAACCTATAAGTGCAATCAATCGAACGGGATTTGATTCCCATCGCGAATGGCTAACAGACCCTCTTTGTACGAGGGAAAAAGTAACGACGCGGATGATTGCGGTGATGATGATGATGACGATGCTAACAACACTTCGCGTTTGAGCTTTTCGTTCTTGACTCGCTTTTCGCCGTTACTCGGCAGGAGGAGATTTGTATCTGTCGTTTCACTCGAACTTGTAAAAGTGTTCTTCTTCTTCTTCTTCTTCTTGACGAAGTCTTCGTCGTAACCGAGAATACTTGCGGCAAAATCGACGGCTTCGTCGCGAGAGGAAGGGTAATCGTCGACGACGTTGTATATGGAGACGCGATGACTTTCGTTGTCCACTTCGGCATTCTCCTCTTCCTCTCTGAAAATTTCGTTTTCGATGCATCGAACGAGCGCGTTGGCAACATCCGCCACGTGGATCCGAGACGTGTACATCTTCTTCCTCCGAGATATTTGTGTCGGCGATAGCGATTTCGCGTCAGTGCTATCATCGCTGGTGGTCGTGCTCCTGCTGCTACCGCTATTATCCTCGCTTTGTGCAACCGCTTCTTTCTTACCGGCGGTCTTCTCGTGGAACTGTCGCTCTCTTTTACGTTTTATGGCGATATCGATAGCGCTCCGTCCTGGGCCGTAAATCCCACCAAGACGAAATATTCGCAACGTTGACTTATAATTGTTCTTTTTCTCGCCATTTACGATCCATTCTGTCCACGCCTTTTCGGCGTTTAATCTTCGTTGAGCTACTATAGAATCTGGATTCGGTTCGGTCGTTTCGTCCACCCACTCTCCGCGATGGCCTCCGTACACGCCCGTCGAGCTCAAATAAATAAACATCTGTCGCTTCTCCGCGTTCTCTAACACTTCTCTAACTTTTTTCGTCGATAATATCGGGTCTAGATCTAAATCTCCGTTCGGTGGAGTGGAAATTAAGACAACGTCTGCTTTCTTCAACCAATTCGCGCACTCTTCATTTAACGGTTCCCCGTCGTCTGATTTCCACGCGAAAACTTCTTCGCACCAAGTACCGTCGGAGCGACGATTCAACGCCTCTGCTTTCTCTTCCGAACGCGTCGTGCCGACGATGACCCATTCTTTGGTGTTCTCCTTCTTCACGAGTTGATTGGCGACGCCAATGGCGCAATAGCCGAAACCAAACGCGAAGAAAATTTTTTTCTGTCCGTCCTTCTTGTCGTCGCCGTCGCCACCGCAACGAGGAGCTGTCGTTCTTTGTCGTCTTCTTCTTCTTCTTTGCGATGTCGATCGACAGGGAGAACGGCGATGAGAAGTAGAAGAAGAAGAAAGGATGGAGTAGGAGACGGAAGGAGTAGAGGCGATGCGCATGCTCTCCGCGCGTGTCGATATATTTACGTGTGATGATATAGTTTGTTATTTCACAATTTTGATGGGTGTGTGTTAAAATAAAATGTTGTGGTCGTCGTGGTACACTTTCTCTCTCTCTCTCTCTCTTTACAAATTGTTTTTTTCAACTTTCTCCCTCCTCCTCACTTCTTTCTCTCTTTACTCAAAGTCACTGTCGTCGAAATCATCGTCGTCGTCGTCGTCGCCGTCTTCAAAATCGCTCTCTTCTTCCTCGTCGCTGGAATCGTCGACCTTGTAAGATTTGCGTTGGACGTTTCTCCCCGCGCGCGCCGGTTTTGGCGCGACATCCGCGACGACATCCTCATCGTCATCAAATGACACGTCCGAATCCGAGTCCGCGGCTTTCTTCTTCTTCGCCGGAGCGGGTTTCTTAGTAACTGCGGCTGGTTTTTTCGGCGCAGCGGCTTTCTTTGTCGCAACTGGCTTATCTGCCGCTGCCGCCGCAGACGCCACAGGTTTCTCGTTGGCAACCTCGTTGACCATCTTTGAAACGGCATCAAAGTTGAACGAGTCTTGACGCTTGGCTTGTACGGAACCGGAAGAAGATTTCTGTAACAATCGCTCCGCCAAGGATAACTGCGGAACATCATCGTCGTCTGAATCTGCGGAAGGAGCAACCGCTGGTGCAGGGGCAGCAGCAACAGGAGCTGCTTTCGGCGCTGCCGCAACGGGAGCCGCTTTCGACGCCGCTGCGGCTTTCGGTTTCGCCGGAGCGCGTTTCTTCGGCTTAGTAATTTCAAAGTCGTCGTCCGAGAAGTCGTCGTCGAACTCAGACTCTGAAGCATCCGAGTCCCAGTCCATCGCTTTTTTCTTGATCGCTTTCTTCTTCTTCGCGAGCGCTTTTTGTCCAGCCTTGGTGTTGTTTCTTGCCGCCGCTCGCACTTGCTTTTGCATCTCTTCCTCAGCCGCGGCGTCGTCGTCTTCAAGTTGATCCAAATTCTCTTCCAACGCGTCCAAATCTTTGAACCACAAGTCTTTCTCTGTCGTTTCTCTCAACGACGCGACTTCAGCTTCCTTCTCTTCCTTTTCCTTGACCAACTCTTCAACCTTCTCTAAAGTCAAGTTCCATAAAGGCATGGAGAGCAAGTAATCGTAGGACGCGTTGGCATCATCAGATTCATCCGCCGCGATATCGTTCTCGTCCGTTTGGACGATAGCCGCCGCAGCAGATGCGGACGTCTTTGTCTTTGGTAACTTATCGTACATCATCATCTCGAGCTCTTCAACCAACTCAGCTTTCTTCTTTCTGTTGACAACCAAGGAGCCTTCGACAACCGCCAAGATGAAACGCGTCTTATTCGCCAAACGTTTGAGTTCAGACTCGGCAACTTTGATGAGCATTTGACGTCTCTCTCCGTACGCTTTCAATCGCAAGGGTACGAATGCTTTCATGATGTCTTCCGCGGAGTCGTATTTGGTGATGATCGAGTTCTCGTTGAACGCGTGCATGTTGGAGCACGAAATTTTCGTCGCCAACTTGAACTTCTTCACGATGCCTTCTTCTTCAGCCTTGGCCAAGTTCGCCGGAGGCATGGTGATGACAAAGTGCACCGAAGTGTCCGTGTGGTACTCTTTGTAATCGGTAATGAACGGAGCTTTCTTATCCTTCGGCGCGATGAGCTCTTCCAAGAACTCCTTGTAATCTTGCGTCCAGGTGCGCAACGGCAACTCGGTGATTTCCAACGTGCACTCGTCTCGGATGTGATACGAGCCAGTGGCGATGAATCTTCGCTCACCCTTGAAGATTTCTTCGGTGATTTCACCTTTGAAGTGTCTGTACCACGGCATCATTTGCGTTGGCTCTTCTTCGTTCAAAATCGCGCGAACGTTGTTGATGACGTCTCGTGCGTTGTAGTTTGGAATCGAAGTAGACCATCCAGTTCCGATACCTTCGGCGCCGTTAATCAAAACGGTTGGAATAACCGGCATGTAATACGTCGGTTCAATCTTTTGACCGTCTTCGTCATTGTAATTTAACAACGCATCGTCGCATTCCGGGAATACAACTCTGGCCAACTGCGCCAAACGCGTAAAAATATAACGCGGCGACGCGTGGTCCTTTCCGCCTTGCAAGCGCGTACCAAACTGACCGCTCGGGACTAAGAAGTTAATGTTGTTCGTCCCAACGAAATCTTGCGCGAGGTTGACGATTGTAGACGCAAGAGACGCTTCACCGTGGTGATAGGCGGAATGTTCGGAGACATAACCGCTCAATTGTGCAACTTTGATATCCGACTTCAACTTTCTCTTGAAGCACGCGAACATAACTTTCCGTTGCGAAGGTTTTAAACCATCGATGGCGGATGGAATTGAACGCATTAAATCCGCCAAGGAGAAGAGAATTAACTCCTTATTGATAAATTCATCGTATCGAACGGTCTCGCCGCTTTGATCCAAGAACGTCCCTTCTTCGTATGCGGACAACCACTTTTTGCGATCTTCGACTCTCTTCTTGGAGAAGGACATGTCGATCAAATCTCCGTCACCGTCGGATTCCCAGCAAAACGTCTTGCGGTGCAACTCAATCGAAGCAAAATACTCCTTTGCTTCTTTTGCCGTGGATGTACCGAGACCTTTGTAGTATTTGATGGCCCAGCCTTTACCGTCGTTGTTGGCAAGCTTCCAGTTTTCGTACTCCGGCATCGTGTAAAATACACGCGTTTGTTGGCCCTTCGTAGCCTTGATAATGGGCGTGATGAATTCCAACAAGAAACCCGGTATTTTCAACAAAGACGGGAAGTGCGCGTGAAGAAAGTTGATCAGCAAACCTTTGATGTGCGAACCATCGTGATCTTGATCCGTCATGATCATCAACTTCCCATACCTCAACGTCTTGATGGTATCTTCGTCGTACGTTTTGCCGTGTTGCAAACCCAAAATCTGTTTGATGTGGGTGATTTCCACGTTGTTCTTCACCTGATCAAACGAAGCGTCGCGAACGTTCAACAACTTCCCTCTCAAAGGGAACACCCCGTAGTTGTCTCTTCCGACAATGGATAAACCAGAAACTGCCAACGCTTTGGCGGAATCCCCTTCGGTTAAAATCAGCGTGCAGTCTTTCGAGTTGCGTCCTCCGGCGTTGTTCGCGTCATCCAACTTCGGAATACCAGTCAATCGCAATCGCTTGACACCGTCGGACTTCTTCAAGTCTTTGGATTGCTTGAACTGTGCCCACGACATGATGTTCTCAACCAACGGCGTATTCATCAACTGCTTGATGAGTTTGTCGGAAACGGTGAACTTGGAACCAAAGTTCGAAGCTCTGGTAATGAGCGTCTCCTTCGTTTGCGAATCAAACGCCGGGTTCTCGATTTGCGAGTTCACGAAAACCCACAAGTGGTTCTTCACTTGAAACGCCTTCAAGTTCTTGCACGACTTTTCCTTCTTTTGGATCTTCTTCAATAATTCGCCCGCAATGCCGTCGGCGATGTTGGCGACGTGTGTCCCACCCTTCATGGTGCAAATACCGTTCACGAACGAGCACTGCTGGAACTGTTGCGTGTTCGACACCGTCACGCACACTTGCCAACGATCGCCTTGCGCTTCGTAAACTTTTGGCGCGTTCTCCGTGTCTTGCAGATACAAATCGACGTAATCCGAAAAGCTCTTGACTTTGATCTGTTCGCCGTTCAAAAAGATCTTCGTATTCTTCCCGATGATACCCGCGGCGTCGTACACTCTCTTCGACATCAACGCGATGGAGTCATCTTCCAAATCAGTCATCCCAAACTTCTCAAAGTCTGGTCTGAACGTAATTCGAGTCCAGTTGTCGGATTTCTTACACTTGGTAATTATCGGTTCCCCTTTCTCGCTCATGTTGTTCTTGAACACTTGCTTATACTGTCGCTCGCGACTACCATCGCACGTTTCCACGATAAACTCGTGCGAGAAAATGTTCGCCAACTTTGCACCGTAACCGTTACGACCACCGGTGACTTTCTTTTCGTTGTCGTTGTAGTTGGACGACGTCAAAAGATGTCCAAAAATAAGCTCCGGTACGTACACGCCTTCCTCTTTGTGCATCTCCACCGGGATCCCTTTCCCACCGTTCATGACGGAAATTGTCCCTTTCTCCTTGTCAATATCCACTCGCAACTCTTTCATCGTCGGATCTCTGACTTTATTATCCGTCGCATTGACCAAAATCTCGTCAAAGATTTTATACAAACCCGGCGTAAACGCGACAGTTTTCTGCACCAACTTGTTAGAAGCGGCGTCGTACACCCACGCCATCTCTTCCGCTTTCTCACACGATCCGACGTACGTGTCCGGTCTTAACAAGATGTGTTCCAGTTGTGTTTTTTTCTGGTAAATGTCCTCGATGGCGACTTTTTTACCAGTCCCGGCGTTGCCGTCCGCCAGCGGCGCTTTCTTCGCGCCCGCAGCTTTCTTCCCCTATATTGAGTTTTGAAAGAAGAAGAGGAAAAATCAGACGAGTCTGTTGTCAGTACCTGTTTTTTCGAATGCGCGTCGTATCCCTCGATGAAGAATACGTGTTATTTATGAACAGCGCTCAAAGACTCGACGAATGCGCTCATCTCATGCGAGAGGGGATGCGAAAGAACGTCTCGTGAACACAATTTATCGCGCGCGCGCGCGCGCCCAAGAGATGAACGCGCGCAAATCTTTTTTTTCTGTTGGGGGGGAAGAAAGAAAAAAACCGAGAGAAATCTCTCTCTCTCTCTCTCTTGCGCGCGCGCGCGATGTTACGATAAACCAAAACGATAACAATAATACTAATAATAGTAATTCACAAACGAAAAAGAAGAACGATGCGCGTCGCGTGTCGATGCAATATTTACCTTTGGTGCCACCATCGGGCTGTTCTCGTTCTCGGAATACTCCGAGTAGTCCATCGAAGTATCCGCCATATTTTGTTCTTTGTCTTAAAACTGAAGACCCGAAAGGAGAGAAAATGTTTTCAACAAGCCAACCGACATTGAAACCCTAAACATCAAAAATTGAGCGAGAAGAAAGAAAACAAAAAACATCGCTCAAAAAAAACGCAGCAAAAAGCTCTCTCTTTTTTATAGCAACGATGAGCGCAAACAACACAAAAGTTGGATTTATTGGATCGGGAATGATGGCAGAGGCTTTAGGAGGAGGCCTCTCCAGCGCCGGAATTGTTCCGTGGTCGAACATTTATTGCACGGATCCGTGGCAACCTCGTTTGGATTTGTTCCAATCGTTCGGCGCGACGGCGTGTAAAGATAACTGCGAACTGGCGAAGAACTCGGACGTGATATTTATCGCGGTGAAACCGTATGGAGCAGCCGCTGTGTTGAATGAAATCAGTAAGGAGTTGACGAAGGATAAAATCGTGATTTCCATCTGCGCCGGGGTGACTTTAGAAACGTTGGAAGGGGCGATAATTGGCAGAGATGTTCCCGTGGTGAGAGTGATGCCGAATACTCCGTGTTTAGTCGGCGCGTGCGCAGCAGCGATGGCGAGAGGCAAATTTGTGACGGACGAACAAGCGGATTTGGCGCTGAAGTTGATGCAATCGGTTGGAATATGTGTCATGGTGCAAGAGAAGTTGTTAGATGCGGTGACTGGAGTGAGCGGATCGGGACCGGCGTACATCTACCAAGTCATCGAAGCGATGAGCGACGGAGGCGTCTTGTGCGGGTTGCCGAGAGATGTTTCTACGAAGTTAGCCGCGCAAACCGTTATGGGTGCGGCGAAGATGGTTTTGGAGAAAGGGACGCATCCAGGTCAGTTGAAGGATAACGTGACGTCGCCAGGTGGGACAACGATTGCGGCAGTGCACGAATTGGAAAAAGGGGGCGTGAGAAACTCGTTCATCAACGCGGTAAAAGCCGCCGCAGAGAGAAGCAAAGAGTTGAGCAAAGAATAGAATAAAAAAGTACTCGTGCGTAGATTTATAGAGAAGAAGAAGAAGAAAAAAAGAGAGAGAGAGAGAGAGAGAGAGAGAGAGAGAGAGAGAGAGAGAGAGAGAGAAGCGATGTGAAAGTTGCTATGAATAATAATGTCCATCTACTAGCTTTATTAAAATTTCGATTCTTTGAATATTTTCACTACGGCTTTTGCCCAGCTCGCGTTATCGCGCGTTTTGATTTTCGCGAATTCGCCTTGGACTTTTCTTCCCACCACGCCAGCTAAATTTTCACAGAAAGAACATGTCTGAGAGTTCGATTTCGCGACGAGTGCGGTAACTGCATTCTCTTTCGCGGATGCAATCGTGGATTCGTCCACTAAATCAAAAGTTGCCGCGATAATTACTTCATTTTCCTTCTCTTTCGAGTTCGACGGCGCTTCTTTTTCTTCTTCTTCTTCTTCTTTCATTTCCACGTCTTCCTCGGGAACCGCCGGGAGCGGAGATGGGGATCTCTGGCGTTTCCGGCCCGTCAACTTTTGAGCATCTTCAAAATTTTCAACTTCGCCCAAGCGACGCTTTGCAATCGCTACACACCGTTCAATCACTCGATTATCCAACTGTTGGCACATTTCCGTGATGGTATCTTCCAACGCGTACGCTCGACTGACAAACTGGCGTCCTTTGGAATCTTCGCAATCCTCTCCCCAATACTGTATGGCTGCTACGACAATCAAGTGCACATCTTTGAGAAACGACTCTATGGTTAAATACGCACTCGAATCAATTCTCCAAAGTAGCGTGGATAAATCCATCGGAGATTGCACAGTCTTTGAGTATCCGTCGAGCTCGGCATCAGTAATAGGAGCCGCTAATTTAGACCACTGCTTCTTAAAGAGTAAACGCGTCACAATGTCCCGCAAGAACATGCGTTGTTTCCTCAACATCTGTTCCTCAGCTTGAATGATTTCTGGACTCATTTCCACGGCCTCGTCTTTGTTCGCAGCAGAAGTGGCGTTCGCACCTGCATCGGCATCTTTCGCCTTTTCTAAGACTTCTAGCTGCTCTTCCACCGCGGCCGCGTCGACATTCTTCGAGCCAATTTTCGCAGAAGCCAGGGTTTTGCCGTCGTTCTTCTTCATTTGTTCGTCTCGTTTCTGAGCCGTTTTCAATGCCGCTGATACGATAGCTTCGAAGTATTCCTTTCTTTCCGCATCTTTTGGTTTCGTCAACGCGTACGAGCGCTGCTCACCCGCAAAGGCTTCGGCCAACTCTTCGTCCAACTCGTTTCGCTCGCAATCCGCGGTTGCCAAGAGCATGACGGGTAAATTTGGAGGAATGTCGTCTAACAAAGTCAATAATGTCGCGCGCAACGTCGCGTTGGCACTTTCCCACCACAAGCGAATATGTGGAAGGTACAAAATCGAAGGCGCCGCTCTTCTTGCCTCTGTCACCGCCGCAACCAAAGCTTCTTCAGGTAATCTACCGCCATCCGATAAGAGCGCAGGTAAGGAAATCGCGTGTACGGCAAACTGTTCTAACGCGTGCAAGAGCGCTGGAGCAATGTGCGCTTGACCGGAACCAGATTCACCGCAGACGAGCAATCGTGGATTTTGTGAAGGCGGCGAGCGAATAAACTCAGAAGCTGCGATTTTCAACGCATTTTTCTTCGTTTTACCTGTAGTAATCTTGTCGTCGACGTTATTACCCGCGGTAGCTGCTTCGGTGAGGAGAAGGTTGTTGCCTTCGTCGTCCGAGTCGTCGTAATACGCGATTTCTAACTGATCCGTCGTCGATTTCAAGATATCGCTGTTCGCGTTGTTCGCGTCTTCATCGTTTGAAGATGCGTCACTGGAAATGTACGCCGCTGGTGGGTAAACGTCTCGAACGATTTCTAAGATTTCCGTCAGCGTGTTACCTAAAAGCGGACTAATCAATGAAGACAGTGGAGCAGAATATGTCTTTGCGCTTCGATGTGCGGCAGGAACGATTTGTTTTAATGCTGTTTCAAAATCTACACGTCCGGGAACGACTTGCGAAGGATCGAGATTCAATCGATTGTCCGTGGCGTAAATTTGTGGGTATCGTCGTCGTAAAGCGGCGATAGCGGACTCCGTGCAGAGCGCTTTCAAATCAGCACCGCAGTATCCGACGCATTTCTGTGCCAAATAATTGATTAAATTCATCGAAGGAGGCTTTTTCCAACCTCGAGTGTGAATTTTCAAAATCTCGGCCCGCGCCGACAAGCCTGGTAGAGGGAATGCAAGCTCTCTATCAAACCTTCCCGGTCTTCTGAGCGCACCATCAATGGAGTCTACCCTATTCGTCGCTCCTAATACAACAACACGACCGCGATTATCTAAACCATCCATCAGCGCTAAAAGTGTCGCAACAAGCGAATTGTGAATCTGGTCGGATTTAGAGCTTCTCACTGGCGCTAAACCGTCGATTTCGTCAAAGAAAATAATCGATGGTTGGCGTTTGGAAGCTTCCTCGAACAACAATCTCAACTGTCTCTCGGATTCACCGACCCATTTTGAAAGAACATCGGCGCCCTTTCTCATGAAGAACGAAACTTCGCTCCCGGCGCGAGAGCACGATGCTGCTAACGCTCTAGCGATTAACGTCTTACCAGTTCCCGGAGCGCCGTATAAGAGCACTCCGCGAGGCGGCGTCATTTTAAAACGTTCAAAGATTTCGGGATAGAGCAACGGAAGAAACACCATTTCTTTCAGAGCGTCGACGTATTTATCCAAGCCTCCTACGGCATTGAACGTCAACGAAGGATCTACCGTCAATGGAGTAATTTCTGCATCCTTGGTCTCGCCAATCTTCTTTGGACCTGCCCCATCGGCGGTATATCCTGGAGCACCCAACAACGCATCGAATCGCGAGATGTCGATGTTATTCGTATTTCCAACACCTCCTCCTCTTTGAGGAGCGGCAGTCGGGTGCAACGCATCGAACCCATCCGCGTCAGAATCGTCGGTATCATCGAGCCATCGACCCGACTGTCTTCTGCCATTTTTTGGTGCTGACGGTGGCGTTCCTGCGCTAAAGAACGCGCCGCTCTTCTTCGCGTTGTTGTCGTTTCCCCCACCATCTTTTCGCGGGCGACCTCTGCCGTCCTTCTTTTTCTTCTTTTCTTCCTCTACGTCGTCGTCGTCGATGAAATCATCGAAATCATCGTCGTCGTCGTCTTCATTGTAGTTTATTACTTTAGCGTTCGCACGATCGTCTTCCCCGCGTCGTCGTCGTTTCATCGCTTCTACTCTACCGGGACTCAACCTTTGAATTTTTTGGCGGTCTCGGGTGCTCCTTCGAATATTTGCAAACTCGCCGTCGTCTGACTCCAACTCCTCTTCGGAAGAGATGAAATCGTCATCGTCGTCCTCCTCTTCGTCTTCGTCGACGATGAATTCGTCGTCGTCGTCGTTATCTTCTTTATACGAGACTTTTTTCTTCGGACGACCTTTTCCGCGCGTTGCTTTTTCTTCAGCTTCTTCTCCTTGTTCGTCGTCGTCCTCGTCGTCGTCTGAATCTTCGCCTAACCAAGCACGTCTCCCTCTGTTTGCGTTCCTCGTGCTTCGTTGCGGACGACCAGAACGACGCCCTCGCGTTAATTCCTCCTCGTCTGTGTCAGAAACGTCCTCTTCTTTTCCTTTCTTGTTCTTCGCGTCATCATCGCGTCGTCCTTTCTTCTCTTCTTCGGCGTCGTCTTCGTTGAAATCTTCGTCTTTCTTCTTCTTCTTCTGTGCGGAAGAGTTTGATCGTCGTCGACCCATTTTTTACGGTTGGAAAATCACGTCGTCGAACGTGCTTCTGTTCTTGCTTTCAACCTATTCGCGTCTATAGCGCGTGCGCGTAAAAAGCTCGCGGTGCAGCGTGCGTGCGTGCGCGCGCGCTTTTGTATCGCGAACGAGAACGCTTACACACACAAAAACACACTTTTGATTTTTGAATTTTCAAAGGCGGCAAGCAAAAAAAAAAGTATGCAAACCCTAAATACTTTAAAAAGGCCTAAAATGACTTCGAAAAAATGCTCGCGGTCCCAAAAGAAGAAGGCAAGAAGCTCTCACAGCCACAGGAAGTTCGTTATTCCAGAGATTTCCTCACAAATTTTTCTTTCGCGCGCGCACGTTTGAAAAACGCCTTTTCACCTGCGACGCGAGGATTAATTCACCTTGAAACACCACTCACGCATTGAAACACACATTCATCCGGACGAAAGTATGGAAGAGGAGAAGAACGTCAAGTCTGCGTGGACGCTCGAGGTACGTTTTCCTCGCCATTTTTTTTGTTAGTTTCAAGGCCAACAACCGTCGCGTCGCGCTTTGGAAATTTTTTTCTTTCTAACGAGTTTTTGCGAATCGTTTGTGCGCTCGTTTAGCATCGCGCGAAGCGAGTTTTGCCGAGCGAGTTTCATTTTCGTGCGGTTCAAACGTTTTGGCGTGATATTTTTGCGCGCGATTTAGATTTTGTCGTTTGCAAAGACCTCTATCGCGCGCGTGAAAATTCCTACGCGGAGGCCGTAACTGTTTCAAAATTTCCTCCCCTTTTCGGCCTTATCGTTTTTGTTATCTTTGTGTTCGCTACTCAGTTTCGAAGCGACGAGAGGACAAAAAAGGAGAGCCAAAAAGAGAAAAAAAATACTGACAACACTTCCGTATATTCTCATCTACATCAACGCAGGAGGACACGTTACTGCGCGAACAAATCCAACGATTAGGAGGACCAGGAAACTGGACGGCAATTGCCGAACGATTACCAGGAAGAAGCTCGAAATCGTGCCGTTTGCGATGGTGTAACCAGTTGAATCCAACCGTGAAGCGAGGACCGTTCACTCCTGAGGAAGACGCGCAGATATTAGCCGCGCACGCTATTCATGGAAATAAATGGGCGGTGATTTCGCGCTCGATGCCTGGAAGAACCGATAACCAAGTAAAAAACCGATTTAATTCAACGTTACGAAGAACTTTAGCTCAAAATGGGAAAGCGCCGCCGGCGTCGTCGCCGCCGAAGAAGGCGTCGAGTCCAGTCGCCGCTGCGCAAAACTTATCTTCGCCCATGGGATCGAGAAAACAATCGTCAAATCAGTTAGCGAAGCAAGCAAACTTGAAGAGAGTGGCGAGTCAGGTGTTAGAAACCATGAGCTGCGATGAATCCATGGAATCCTCGCAAGATAACAAGGACAAGATGAACAACATTAATAACAACAATAACAACATGAAAAACAACACGGGAAAAGAAATGACAAACAAAAATGCGATTAAACGACCAAAAAAGTCTCCAACGAAAACGAAACTTGGGAAGAGCGTGCGCGGACCAAGTCGAGGACCAAGTCAAGATCGAGAAGATTCGGGAGGGTCCGAATCCGTTGGTTTGGAAACGCTCATTCAGGCGAGTTTAATGGAATTACAAAGAATTAAGAGTGGTAAGAGCGCGAGCGGATTCGACAAGGAATACTACACAATGAACAACGATCAATCGAGCGCGCATGGCGGATTCGGTAGTAGCCATAACAACAATAATAACAACAACAACAACAACAACAACAATAACAGCAATAACCCTACGCATAACAACGCTACCATGAGCAATATGAGTGACCGCACTATGAACGACTCGAGAGGAATGGTGTCGTCCTTGAGCATGGAAAATTTGAACAGAGCGAGAGCTGGATTATCCATGCCCGGAATCCCAAGCGACTCTTACGATTGGCGCGCAAACTCCCCGGTGATTGGCCTTCCTGCGTTCCATAGCTTGAATAATCAGCTCGTCCGTCGTCCGTCGATGCTGAATATTGCGAGCCAAAAGAGTGGAGGAGGAGGAGGAGGAGAACAACATCCGAATGCAAACGAGCTGAATGATCCGCGCGCAGGCACGAGTGCACTCTCGACTCCAGTCACCATTACGCCAAACCTCGCTTCTTCCTGGTACGGAAGAATGCTTGAGAATTTGGGATGGCGCAACCACTTTCCATTGGACGTTCTTCCAATGCAAGAGCAAGAAGACATACAACAAAAAGACGCCAAAGAGGCGCACGAAAAATTTCAACCGATTGAAAATGGCGAAGACGAAGAAGGCGCTCCGAAAGAAGCTGCCGCCGCCGCCACCACGAAAGACGCCGCCGCTACCGACGCCGCTGTGAACGTAAAAACAGAAACAGACCATGACAAGAAAGAAGACGAATTACCTTCGCCGGTTTCTGATAACACAGTTAAGAACGACATAAACGGGACGACTGGTACCACAGTCGAAGCTGCGGCGTGTTGATCTAAAGAAAAACTCTGTACTATTAATATTAATTACGACATACTATTAACGAATTGTACGTTCTTATTATCACAATCCTCGTCGTTACCCTCTTACTTTCCGGTTGGTTGCATCGTCCTTTCCTTTTAATCTCTTGTCGACTTGGTCGTCTTGTCCTTAGTCCTTTTTCGCTTTTTGTATTTTTTTTTCAGCTTTTTCCTCGTCCTCACAAATGAAACGCGACGACGAAGAACTAATAATCATGTCTAGACGAAAAGGACGACGAGGAGCCACACGAAGATGTCTGCAACTCCTCATCGTCTGTGCGTTTGCTCTCGCGTACATGAAATCATCATCGTCGTCACCGCATGCGAATATTAATAATAATAATAATAATAATAATAAAGGGGGTGGAGCAGAGAAGAACGAGATTGTTCACTTTAACGCCGTGGAAGCCGCACCATCGTCATCGAGACAAGACTATTCGAACCGAGTTTGGATTTTCACCTCCGTGGCTGCCGATTACGACGGCGCCGTCCTCTTAAAACAATTTGTCCATCACTACACCGATTTAGGGATTAAACCGGAAAACTTCTTAGTCGTGATTAACTCGAAATCTGGGTTTCGAACGAGAGAGTTCGACGCGTGCGCGCAGATTTTAGACAATCTGGGAATTCCTTACCACGAGTGGTTGACGCAATACTCGAGCGAAGTGATGTATAAGCACCGGATGCAGTTGTTAGAAAAAGTACCGCCAACGGATTGGATCGTCCACGCAGATAACGACGAGTTCCACTCGTACGGTGGGAAGTCAGTCATCGACTTCTTGAAAGAGATGGACAAGAAAGGGTACAACGAAGTGAGAGGGACGTACGTCGATCGAGTCTCCAAAAGCGGCGAGTTGAGCAAGTTGAAAGAAGAGCCCGGGATGTTTCAGCAGTTTCCTTTGCGCTGCTCGGTTATTAAAACTGTCGCCGGCGGAAGAGATTTCAAGACTATGGCGTATAAAGGGTACTGGAGAACGGACAGAGGGAATCATCAAGTGTTGCGAGCGGCGAGAGCGAAAGCGTATTTGAGCGGGCCCGGGAGAGGCGATGGCGATTTAGAAGACGTCTATCATTTGACGCCTTATGCAAAGTACCCGGAGAAATACAAGTATCAGTGCGCCGCGCACGATAATTTATCATTTCTCCCAGCCGGCGCGCAGTGTTCTACACCGAACGATAGTCACCAAAGCACCAAATTATGGTCTCAATCGCGCTTTAGCGACGCAAAGGTTGCCGTCCATCACTTCAAATGGCACGCGGGAGTGATTAATAATATCAAAGACCGATTGGCGTTTTACAAAGGTGACGTAGGAGCAGACGGAAAACCTAGATTCGCGTGGTATACAGATAGCGAGAAACTAATGAACGGAATAGTCACGACTGGGAAAATAGACACGAAGAAGACCAAGTGTAAAGTAGCGTAAAATTTTTAGCACATGTAAAAGTATAAATGTTTCTCACATTACAAAAATGTATTAATTAAACCTTTGGGAATTGTGGTTGTGGTTGCTGTGGTTGCTGAGGCGGCGCGGCACCATACATTCCCGGTTGCGTTTCGTATGCCGCCATTCGTTGGACTTGCGGAGCTTGGAACACTTGTTGCTGCGGCGTCATGCTCTCGTTCCTGAAGTCAATTTGCGCCTCCTGTTGCGTTTGCATGCACGCACACACGGAGCAATACGTCATATCGGAAATACAATCCAAAATGTCCGCAGCTTGCTCTATAGAATCGTCGTTTGACACCATTGCCGCCACTCTAAAGATGCACGCGAGTTGGTTCATCAACAACATGAATCCAATGATGCCGTTATCGCACTGAGTGTTCATCACACGTTGCTCGTCTTGGATTAAGTACCTCGTCGTCGCAACGCTACTCGGAAAGCACCAAAACACTTCGCACGCCAAGCATAACTCTGGATTATTCTGCTCTCCGCACCTGCCAGAAATGCAGCTTCCTCCGTTGCAACATGTGTACCCTTGCAACGACCCGTACATTTGTTTCTTCCTCTGTTGCCAGGCAACGCAAGGCGAACAAAGCGACGCATAGAGACAAAATCCTGGACGAGCGCACGGCGCTTTCATCAACTCCACCGCCCAGGAATTCGCGTACAGCTTACGCATCTCCGCCTCGCGAATGCGCTTCTTGTCCTGCGGGTTTTGACCCGCACCCGGGCCTCCTCCATAGCCTGGATTCATGTTTCTTCTTCTTTAGCGTTTGAAAGAGAAAAAAAGAACGAGAAGTGACTTGGGTGACGCATTTGAATTGACTTTTTTTTTCGTGTTGCCTTTGGTTCTTTGCAAAAAAGCACCCGGCTGGCTCCTCCTCGCTCAGCCTTCCAAGAAAGTGGCCTCTTTGGCCAAAAAAGGAAGCAAAAGCAAAAGCACGTGGTTGTGCACACGGCGTCGTCACAACAAAAAAAAATAGAAAAAGAAAAACTATAGTTCTGCAAACATGTTAGGCTTAACCATGCGAACGGCATCTTTAGTTGGAACCTCGGTTTCTTCCACGTCTGCGAACAACAGAGGTAATTGATATCGTCGCTTCGCGCGCGTGCTTTCTTTTGCGCGTTCAAGTTCGCGTAAAAATTTGCGCGATTTTTTTTGTTTTTGTGTGTGTGCAGATTTTACCTCTCGCGTACACCAATCGGAGAGAGTGGGAGTGTAAATATCGCGACATTAAACGCACATCCGGATGCGATTTCGAGCTCGGGAACGTCTTTCACGCGTACAGATGGTATTTATGTAGCTGGAAACGCCGTTAGATCGACGATTCCGCGGTCGCGTGTGAGATCGAGCGCGCGAAACGTGAAATTTTGGGAGGCGTAAAAACCTCAACATTCTATCTTCTTTTCCTCCTCCTCATCTCTCTGAAAATGTTCGGAGCATTCTTTCTCTCTTTTTTATCGCTCTTTCAGCGCGCGCATCGGAGCGAGTCGCTCACCATTACTCTCTCTCTCCACAATTGTTACAGTCGCGCAACAACCGAAACAAAAATCGGCCCCGGGCGTTGCCTTTGCGTTCAAAGGCGCGTACCAAACAGAAATCAACGTCGGCGAAGGTGAAAACGGAGAGGCTGCGTTGAGACGTTTTCGTAAACAAGTCATGAACTCTGGTCACATCAACGAGGTCAGAAGACGACGATACTTTGAGAACAAACAAGACATTTTGAAGCGAAAACAATCCACGCCGAGAAAGTTGAAAGGGCCGAAGCCGAGAACCATGGCGCAGGCGTTAGCGGATAAAGAGGCGGGGCGAGAGGAAGGACAAAGACCGCAGAGACGATTCAACCGCCCGGGCGACGCGAAACAAGAACAGTAAATGAGAAGAGAGTTTTGTATTCGTCGAGTCCCCGGTTTTGATGTGAGAGTGTAAATACTTTTTTGAGGCGTTTTCTCCTCCCGCATTGTATCCGAGGACTTTGGGGGTGTATCATCTGTTTAAGTTTGAGTTGTAAATACTTTTTTTAGAATCCTCACAGAAAAAACCTCTATTACGGCACACGCGCGCGTTTCGAAATAAATATAACAAAAATAACATGTTAATATCGCTCAACACCACTCGCGGTGCGCTCCACTGCCACGCGATATCTTCTTCCCAAGAGTCGCAACAACAACTTCGCGCGAGAACAATAACGACGAGCAGCGCACGTCGTCGTTGCGCCTGGAACGAGAAGAAGTCGAAGTCAACATTTTTAAAAACGGAAAAGAAAGAAAGAAAGAAACCGACGACAACAATGTTGAAAGCTACGAGCGGGAGAGGAGGCGGCATATTTCTAGAGGATAGCGGAAGAGGAAAATTCAGTGGTAGTAGAAGTAGTAGAAGCAGCAGCAGCAGCAGCAATAATAGCAGTAGCACTCCGCGCGAGATGCTTACCGACGAGTTTGGTGGAGGAGGAAATTTTGGTGGTGGTGGTGATGGAGGAGGTGGTTGGAACAACAATAATAATAACAATAACGAAGACGAAGACGAACAGTTTTTCCAGAGCTCGTCGATGGCGACGCGGTTTCTGCTTCTCGCGACGGTCACGTCTGCACTCACCGTCGTGCCTCTCGCGAACGCAAAAAGTTCTGCGAACGCCACCGCGAATAAAATGAAAGCGCAAACTGAAAAGGCGTTTCAGTCGTTGCCGACGAAAGCGAGAGACTTCTTCACCGCGATGCTTTATGGTTTCGTCATTTTCTTTGGCGTAAAAATGGCGCTGAAAAGCTTGTTCGCTCCAGTAGCGTTGTTTTCTTTTACCATGTTTGTTTTGCACAACATGAAAGTTCTGCCGTTTGGACCGATAGAAATGTACGAGAGTTGGGTTCGACCGTATTTACCGAGAGAGTTTCAGAAAGACAACTTCGCTTTCCTCCACGGCGCGGATACGATGTCAGAAAAATACACCAAAGCGTTCTGGTCTGCCGCGCACAGAATCTTACCGGCGTGTAATTCTTCCCACGGCGAGAAAGCTTTGATTATAGGCATGCTTTTGGCCGGTTTAGTGTAAGAGTTGTGCGCGGACAATGGACTCGGTTTTATTTATAACACACACACGACGAAAAAAAAAATTTCCTTCCGCGCGTTCTGTTTTATCCACGGCAACGAAAACTACTTTGTAAATTGACGCATCACAAATTATATTATTGTTGCGTTCTTCGCGCACAGCTTTCTTAGAACACATCACACAGATGTCAAAGAAGAAGTCAAAGAAGAAATCAACGAATAATAACGACAGTTCCCAACAGCAAGAAACGAGCGATTTTAACAGAAACAAACAGCAACTCTCCTCCTCCTTGGGTAAACCTGCCGGTGGAAACGTCGCGAAGAAGAAGAAGTTCGACAACAATAAGAAGAAAATGAGTTATAATAATTACTATGGCGGTGGCGGTGGCGGAGGCTATTACGGAGGAGGAGGAGGATACGGTGGATACAATAACGGAGGTTATAACGGTGGATATGGATATAACGGTGGATATGGTGGAGGATACGGCGGAGGATACGGCGGCAGAGGAGGAGGAGGATATGGCGGCAGAGGAGGAGGAGGCGGCGGCCGTGGAGGCAGAGGCTTCTTCGGCCAAAAGCAGAAAAAAGTAAAAGTCATACCGGAGAAGAAAATAGCGTACGGGAAACAAATACGACGAGAGATGGATACGGGGAAGATCTCCCAAGCGTTCGTGTGGTTTGCAAAGTACACCACGGAGAAAATCAAACCGAACATGGGGAACATTTTACAAACCGCCAAATCTGGAACCGTGGACGAGGATACGCACACAAAGTTGATTTTGAGATTGTTACAGGCGAATCACGCGAAACATGCGGCGTTTGTTGCCGAGAGCATGTCAAAAGATAACTTTAAAATGTCGCTAAAGAAATTTTGTGAGATTTTAATGTCTGTGCCGTGTAGATGCGATGTGGATGACGCAAAGAAGCTCGTCAACGCCTTGTGTCCTTTGACGAAAGTCGTCGAGCACTCGGACGCCGCGACGGCGGGGTATTTCACGAAGAATGCGCGGTTATTATTGACAGAATTTTGCGAAGAGTCCACGCAAATATTGGAGAGGATAGCGAAAAGGCCGCCAGCTGCCACAGACCTCGTCGCCACGGCGTCGACGTGGAAAGGCGGAAGGTTATGCCTATCAACAAAGCCGCAGATTGGGCCAGACGGCGTCACGAAGATTCCAACACCAATGTCGTGTTTGCAAGGCCAAATAAATTTAGACGGAAAGCGCATCTTATCCGGTGGAGATTCCGTGTTGGTTCGCAAATACGTGCCACCGACAAAAGCTATACCGCAAGTGCGGTCGTTCGAATCCTTACCGGATTTATCCCCAGAAGCTGCGGAAATGTATAAAGAGACAAAAACAATGGAAGGCAATGCCTTAGCCGAACAGCAACCTCCACCACCGCCACCTGCGCCGGATTCTTCGCTAAAAGCTTCCGCGACAGCATTCGTTCCAAAGGCACCGCCATTACCAGTCGCTCCGAGACCACTCGATGCGCCTGAGATGGAATTCGAAGAGTTTGAAGGCGTTATTGAATTTGTAAATTACGAACAAACTGAAATTCACATCAACTTAGACCACGGCGAAGTAAAAGATATCATCGGTGAAGGTTGGAGCGTAGACAAGTTAGCAAACAGAGTTTCGTTTTCTAGACAAGTTGGAGCGATGCGCGATTTGCTTGAAATCGTCGATCCGACGAAGAAAGCAAAGTGCACGACAAACCCAGCGTTTCGAAAAATCTTGACCGCTGGATTCCAATACTCCGAACACGCGGAACCTGAAGAAATCGATGCGAACAAAGGAGGCATAACGCACTTGAACGAAATGAAGCGCAGTTCATCTTTTGCGGAAGGTTTAGAGTCCATCGAAGAAGAGGGAGTGGCAAACCTTTGTGCGGAGGTGAACGGCGGAAGATACGAACACGTTGTACGAAATGTCACTAGACAATTCAACTTGAACGAGTCACAACAACGAGCGGTATCGGCGACTTTAGAGCGACGATTGAGTTTAATCCAAGGCCCTCCGGGTACGGGTAAAACACACACGTCCGTTGCCATCGTTCGTGGACTGATAGATATAGGTAGAGGACCAGTACTTTGTACTTCTGATAGTAACACAGCGGTAGATAACTTAGTGGAAGGCTTGGCCCGCGCTGGCGTTCGAGTCGTTCGAATTGGTCGTACAGAAGCTGTTCGCCAAGATCTCGCGATGTATCAACTTGAAAACATGGTTCCACCTGGATGTACAAAACACGAAGCATACGAAGCTCAAATCAGAGCGGTAAGATATGCGCAGGCGGTGTGTTGCACATGCGCCGGTTCTGGAAGCGACTTCTTGGATCGGATTAGTTTCTCCGCGGTGATGTTAGATGAAGCCTCTCAAGTCACGGAACCGATGAGTTTAGTACCAATCTCAAGAGGATGTCAGCAGCTTGTTTTAGTTGGAGACCACAAACAGTTGCCGCCAACTATTTTATCTCGAGAAGCCGAGCTCGGTGGTTTGACACTCTCCTTGTTCGATCGACTCGTATCCTTAGGGGTTATGCCGTACATGCTCGACACGCAATTTCGCATGCACCCTGCTTTAGGGAAATTCCCATCGGACGCGTTTTATGACAAACAGTTGAAAAACGGAACGCCTCGAGCTATGCGACCGACACCGATTGGTTTCAATTGGCCTCAACCAAACGTTCCTATTTGTTACGTCCCGACGCACCCGACAAACGCAATGGAAAACAACGACTCGAATTCGTATTCCAATAGAGCAGAAGCAGAGCTAGTATTGGCATATTTACGCGGTTTTTTATCCGCTCAAGAGCTGCGACCGAAAGACATTGGAATAGTCACTCCGTACGCCGCGCAGGTTCGTTTACTCAGGCAAATGATTCGTCGCGCCGGGATTCAAACCGGCGTGGATAGGAATACGGGCGAGTGCGGCATCGAGGTCTCCTCGGTCGATGGTTTCCAAGGACGCGAAAAAGAAGTCATGATAGTATCCACGGTTCGAGCAAATATGAACAGAAGTTTGGGTTTCGTTTCTGATCCAAGAAGATGTAATGTGACGCTCACGAGAGCGAGAAGAGGGTTGGTTGTGATCGGGCACGAGAACACGTTGCGTTGTGATCGAAAGGTTTGGGGACCGTACGTCCAATGGATGATTGAAAGTGGTTTAGCTTTGGGCATAAAAGGACGACCAGAAAAGATTGCAGAAGTTAACGCCATCGAGTGCGATCTAGAAGCTGTTTCGCGACCTTTTGCTTTGTGATATTTTGATTCTATTCTTTTACACAATAATACATTTTAATACACTCCTTCGTCCTCCTCCTCCTCCTCCTCCTCCTCCTCCTCCTGCTCCTCCGTCGTCATCGGCACCACTTTCGTTGCCGACGACGTTTTTGTCGTCGGCAGCGGCGGTGGCTTCCATTTTCTCCTCATTTCATCTTCCTTCAACTGTGCGAAATAGTCCGCTTCTAAATCGCCTGGCCAGTTATCTATCAAGTCGTTCTTATACTCTCTCTGCGTGTTCATGTGCGTCTTCAACTCTTGCAAAAGTAGTCCCTCGTAGAATTTTTTCCTCGCGTCCACCACGTTCTCCTTGGGTGGAGGCGTTGGATTCATTTTTGCTCTATTCTTCTTCTACTACTAATTCTTCTTCTTCTTCTTCTTCTTCTTCTTCTTCTTCTTTTTCTCGTCGCTAATAGAGAGGCGTGGTTCAAGGGAGTTGTTTTGACGATTTGTCTCGGAAACGGAGAATGGACGAAAAAAAACAACAGAAAAAAGGCAGAGAGAGAGTCTCAGAGTCGGAGAGATGAACGCGAGCATAAACACCACCACCGTCGCTGCGAGGACGAAATCATCGTTCCTTTCTCTTCGCGGAAGGAGAAGAATGAGAGCGGGGCAGATGTCGTCGGTTTCTTTTTCTTCTTCTTCGTCGTCGTCGAGGACGACGACGACGACGACGGTAAAATATATCCATTCCGTTAAAATAAAAAACGTGGCAAACTCTGGTGGACGAGAACGACCGCAACAGCGAGAACACGTACGAACGAAATCGTCGTCTTCGTCGTCATCATCGAATAACGAGACGATTATTACGAACACGAAAGGGAAAATGTTGAAATGGTCTGACATTGACGAGAAAACGAAGGAGTTGCCGGACACTTCCGTGGCGAAGAAGATGCAGATAACCGGAGTCCACCACGTGGCGATTATCGTCAAAGATATGAAACGGACGATGGATTTTTACCAAGGCATACTAGGACTAGCGATTAATCCGGCGAGGCCAAAGGATAAGTTACCATATGACGGGGCCTGGTTATGGATCGGAGACGAGATGATTCACATCATGGAACTACCGAATCCTGATCCAGACGATATCGAGTCTCGACCGACGCACGGCGGCAGGGATCGACACTTTTGCATCGGGTGCATGGATATACAGCCTCTGATGGATGCTTTAGATGCGAATAAGATTGAGTACACGAAAAGTAAATCGGGCAGACCGGCGATATTCTTCAGAGATCCCGATTCAAACACGTTAGAAGTTGTCGAGGGGTTAGAATGGCGCGTCTAATATTTTTTAAAATTTGCACAATACGCTCGTTAAAGTTACAATCGATATAAGCGAGTTTGTACTTTACCACACGCTTTACCACTCTGGTCGACGGGACAGGATTCCAAGCTTATATCGTAACCTCTCACGTGTTCTTTACTCTTTGCCATGCTAATGCGTCCTTTAATACCCGACGTAGCGGCGTTGTCTAGAACGACCGGCTCAGGAAAGTGTAAAGCGGTTTGAACCCAGTGCGTTTTCGGTTCTTTCGGTGACGTGGAAAGGATTACTGGATTTTCTCGACAGAACCGACTCGTAAATTCGGTATCAAACCACAAAGCGATGCCATAAATCGTTTGAGGTTGGTCTGTTGTCGCCTCCTTGAGCGCATCGAGTTTGAATTCCGCGCTAAACTCGGTATCTTTCGCCGAGCACTTACACAAATCGAGTCGTAAAATTTCGGTTTCGGTCGTTCCGATGTGTTCGCCTTCGATGTGTTTTACGACTGCTGTCGCCAACGCATGATCTAATTGCTGAACAGCGACTTCTTTCATGGAAAATCCGTACACGTCGTTCCAGAAATCAAAATCAACCGTCGCCTGTTTCGTGAACCCGGCAATTTTGATGCAACACACGTCTGGTAACAGCGCACCATCTGGTTTTAAATACTTATCCCTGGCATACAACACTGTATCAAGCATGGACTCGAAGAATAAACCGTACCCCATCCACTCTGAAACAATAACATCGAACGGTGCCCCACGTATACAATCCATATCTTCGAGTTTGCCTTCAATGATTTCAACTTTTTCGCGCAAACCGTTCGCGCCTACGTTCATTCGGGCAACGTCAGCAATCCTGTACGAACCGTCCACGCCCACGACATTTCTGGCGCCACCGTCTCGCGCAGCAAACATTGATAAGATACCCGTGCCACATCCAACATCGAGAACATTTGCATCGTTCATCAGCGTTGGATTCTTAGTGAGCGCATCTCTGTACGCATCCGTCCGCGTTTTATCGCTCAACATGTCTTTGTGGATTTCAAAGTACGAGTACGAGTTAAAGTAAGAATCATCTGAATCCCTCACCCTTGCGTCTTCTTCATCTTCATCTGTTCTTTGTTGAGTTCTTTTATCACTATCGTTCAAAAATTTCCTATTCACGCAGTCGTCGTCGTTGTTCTTGTGACGCGTGGTCGCCGACGACGATACGACCTTTGCGCCGACGTTTGCCACCGGAGCGAGCTTTTGCTTCTCCTCTTCTTCGCTAATCATGCCTAATTTTTCCATCATCTCGAACACTTTCAATTTCAGCGCTTCGTTCTCGCTTTTCAACGACGATATCATCAAGGACGATGCCGAGTGTTCGTTTTGAGAAGTACCATCTCGTTCTTTTCCGACTGCATTTACATCGTTTGTCATTAACCGCTCTCTCCCCATTGTCTCTTCTTCTTCTTCTTCGCTGTCATCATTGATGCCGTAAACGTACGATTCCCACTCATACGTCAAAGGATCCGACCCACTAGTATCAACGGGCATCAGGTATACGTCGTCTTTCCACGCTCCGTCGTTGACTCTTTCAATCACGCGGTTTGCCAGTTCCTTCTCGTCGTGTTCTTCTTCTTCTTTGTTCGTGTTGTTGTTGTTGTTGTTGTTATTTTTCGTTTCTTCCAAAACCATCTTGCGCACAAAGTTAATCACTTTAATAACGTCGTAAAACTCCAACTCATCGTCTTCGTCGTCCTCTCCGTCGACTATTTCGCGGTCATTACCACTACTCGTCGAAGGATTCTCTCTTCCACCTCCTCCTTTTTCTGTTCCGTTTTTTTTCTTCGACAAAACGACTCGTCGTAAATCAAATCCAAAGTCAGTGGCGGCTCTCGTTAACGCTTCGTGCGCATTCGCGTACACTCTGTTGGAGAATAAACACTTTGTTTTCCTCTGCTCAAAGAGTTCTTCTTCGTCTTCTACCCACTCTCCAAAGTCGCCCTCTTCTCCTTCCTCGTCGTTATCGGTGTTGTTGTTGTTGTTGTTGTTGTTGTTGTCTTTGTCGTCGTCGTCTTCCCTCATTATGCGCGTGTGTGTGCGTTGCCGTCTTTTTTTTTCTGCGGTGTGCGTGCAAAAAAAGTGCACCCCAGAAAAGGCAGAGCACACAGCTGCTTTTTGAGTGAGCTCGGGAAGAGCTGCACAGAAAAAAGTAGTACGAGTCTCTTTTGACGGCCGCCTTTGTGCTTTATTGTTTTTACCCCGAACAGTTTGGGTGCGATAGAACACAAGCCAGGAGAGGAATCACAAGCACGCGCGCACGCGAAGGTGGAGGTGCGCGAGGGCGAGTAATAGAGAAAAGGTTTAAAGTTACCAAAACAATCACACAGTATGTCTTCTTCAATAAATAATAACGCTAACAAACGCGCCAAAACAAACGGGGAAGGACGGGAAAATCTCGTTCTCCCCGAACAAAGAATAAATGTCATCGCGCAACTGGTGGACACGGACGGGAACGCCGCTGGTCCTCAGCTAGACTTACCGCACGATTGTACCTCGAAACAGTTGGAAGAGTTGCTGAACACTTTATTAAACAACACGGAAGAGAAAGGGGAGAAACTTCCCTACGAGTTTTACATCAAAGACGAAACGTTAACGACGGATTTAGGGGACCACTTGGCGAAAGTGAACGCGAGCATGGAACAGGTTCTGAAAATCGTGTACGCTCCACAGGCGCTGTTTCGAGTGAGACCGGTAACTCGATGTTCGTCTGCGATACCGGGTCACGCGGAAGCTATATTGTCGGTATCATTTTCTCCAGACGGGAAACACTTAGCGAGCGGGTCCGGCGATACCACCGTGCGTCTATGGAACCACGAAAGCGAGGCACCAAAGACGACGTGTAAAGGACACACGAATTGGGTCTTATGCGTAGCGTGGTCGCCAGATGCGCAATTAGTTGCGAGTGGAGGAATGGATAACATGGTTCGGTTGTGGGACCCACACACGGGCGAATCGAGAGGGATTTTGAAAGGACACAAGAAACACATCGTAGGATTGAGCTGGGAGCCGACGCACGCGTTGAAATCACCAAACGACATTCGATTCGTTTCCGCCTCTGCGGATGGCTCGGCAAAAGTATGGAACGTGAATAGAAAAATACCTCTATTTTCACTCTCTGCGCATTCGAGAGCGCTCTCTTCCGTAAAATGGGGCGGAGAAGGCTTGATTTATACCGCTTCTAGAGATACGACGGTGTACGCCTGGGACGCAAAAGACGGTAAAATTGTTCGACAGTTGAAAGGACACGCGCACTGGGTAAATACGCTCGCGCTATCGTCTGAATTCGCGCTCAGAACGGGCGCATTTGATGAAACCGGGAAACGAGAAGAATCGTTCGATAAAGCGAAAGAACGCGCGCTCGAACGATACAAAAAACTAACGAGGAATAAACCGGAAAGGTTAATCAGCGGTTCCGACGATTTTACCATGTTTCTTTGGGAACCTTCGCAATCAAAAACGGCTTTGAAGAGATTGACTGGACACGTGCAATTGATCAATCACGTTATGTTCTCTCCGGACGGTAAGTATTTTGCTTCGGCGTCGTTCGACAAAGCCGTTAAATTATGGAATGGCGATACCGGCGATTTCGTGTGTACGTTTCGAGGACACGTCGGCGCGGTGTACCAAATAGCATGGAGCGCGGATTCGCGATTTGTGTTATCGGCATCTAAAGACTCGACGTTAAAAGTTTGGAGCGTGCGTTTAAAGAAACTCGAGCTCGACTTACCAGGCCACTCGGATGAGATTTACGCATGCGATTGGTCGCCGCTTGGAACGAAAGGCGCGAGCGGCGGGAAAGATAAAATGTTGCGACTATGGAAACATTAGAATACGGAAAAAATAGAATTACAGGCGGCTAGAATACTTGTATAATATAAAAAAAGGAATAGAACTAGTAATGTAATTGTAGGGAGCTAATTTCCCGAATGATCCTTTACTTTCATCCCAAATGATCTTTTAACACATCTTGCAAGTGAGCTCTCGCTCTCTCCGCGGCTTCTTCTTGTAACACTTTATCTAAATCGGATGAATCCTTATCGCTGGCTAAAAACGTCTCCGCTCGAGCGTGTTGAGCGATGGCTGCTTCTGCTCGGAGTTCTTCGATGTGCGCTTGCTTTGCTTTTCTCCAAATATTTTGATGCACTTCGTCCCAACGATTAAACCCTTTCGGTAAATCCACGTCGTACACTTGCTTCTCCTCTTCTCCTGGCGCCAATGGTGGCGGCGGAGACGTTTTCAAAGCTAACAAATTGTTCTTATTCAGCTCAAGCAAAGGACGTTGTTTCAAAACGTGTCCTTCGGTATCTACTCCTAGTCCCGCTAACTCTGTGGGGTGCATGTACGATTTCAACTCGTCAAAGTGCCTGAAATCAGACGATGGCATGATTCTGATTGGTGTACCTCGAGTCTTTGGCACTCCGTTTTCTCCGAAACGAAATCTTCTCGGGAGCAAATCCGACGGTCTCATTCTCATCGCTCCGTTGCTCCCGTCTTCACCCGATGCACCAGCGAAGAAGAAGGAGTTCAATCCAGATGCGAGTAACCAAAAAACGGCGGTCAAAATGGCTAAAGTTGTCAACGGATATTCCGATGCGCCCGATTGTCTATAAATATACTGCATTCGCGTGTATATGGCGTTGGCGGAACAGTTCCCGCCTTCCGAAAACGCCGTGAAGAAGGTTGACGAAGATGAGTTCGAGGCTGAAGCAGCTTCTCCATTCTTTTCTGGATTCTCTCCTCTTTGCGAGTCGTTCTTATTCTTTCCTCTGTCGTCTGCTTCGTCGTCATCGTCTATGCCTAATTCCATCATTCGGAACTTTTGTTCCTCTCGATGACTCGGCATTATTTTCTTCTTTTAGTGTGTGTATTACGTGTCTACGTTTGAAGAGCGTTCGATTTTGTTTTGAAGATAGCAGAGTGGATTATGTCTTCTTTAAAGAAGTTACGAAGTTTCAATCTTTCAAAATTCCCACGAAAGTTCCAAGAAGGGGGGAAAAAAGGAAGCATCACAACAAAACGAAGTGAAATGAAGCAGAAGAAGAAATCAAAAATGGCACGCGCATCTCTATCTGTGTGTGCATGTGTGTGTCTCTCTCTTGCGTAATATTTCATGCATGCTGCTAATTTATCTTTGGCATGTATCCAGGAGGTGCATCGCTGTCGACCGACTGACTCACCGTCGCCGACGAAGTTGGCTTTCCTGGCATCGGAATAAATCCTTCGCCTTCGTCTGTAGTGCCGTTAATCTCGTTCGTTCGTAATGCCATCGGTATGAAGACGGAACGCGCCGTCGCGAGATCCATTCCAGCAAATTTTTCGTAACCCAACGAAGATTGGACGCCGATGTTCACGCCGTTTCTGCACTTTCCCCCGATGCACCTTCCAGCGGATGTTTCACACGGCCAATTTGAAGGCAACTCGTTCTTTAGACTCTCGGCGATGGCGTACGCGCCATTTCTGCGACAGTATTTCCCCGTGCACACTTCCAAAGTAGCGACTGGAATGATGCCTTCACCTAAGACTAGCGGTGAAAGTAAAGGACACGCTCCTAACGACGCCAAACCTGCCGGTTCTTCAACTTTGGTTTCGGGAATATTCACATCCTCGGCGATTGCCGCTTGAGAAATCGTCGTTTTACCTCTCTTGTTCTTCTTCTTCTTGCCCATTCCAAGTGAAAGCATGGCGTTCTTCAACTTTTTCATCCCTTTCTTCTTCTTTCCTCCTCCTCCGCCGCCGCCTCCTTTTCGGCGTCCAGCTCGCTCACACTCCGAATCCGATGAGTCGCTGCTACTACTGCTGCTGCTGCTGCTACTACTACTACTACTACTACTACTACTGCTACTACTCGAAGATGAAGACGATGAGCTTCCTCCCTTCTTCTTCTTTTTCATTTTGTACTTCTTTCTCGCCTTCATACCATCGCTCCCTGAAGCGTTTAAGATCAAACTTTCCAGACCTCTCATAGCTTTCTCTCTCACTTTATCTTGCTTCTTTCCCTTCTTCCCACTACTTTTACCTTCAGCTTTTCGAGCTATCGAGGCTAGCGGATCTCGTCTCTTCCTTCTCGATGTTCTTTCCTTCTCGTCGTCTTCATCGTCCGAATCGCACACTTCTCCGTAGTGCACCTCGTGGGACATATCTTTGAAAATTTTTGTATTTTCACCTCCAAGAACGCCAACTTCGTCGTCGAAACTGAACATGACTGCCCCGTTTGCAAGGGCGGAGGCAGATCTCAACGTCGCCCGCGCCCTGGGGTCTCTTCTCGTTCTCGATTCTTCGAGCAGAGGCGAATTTGTTTTTTCATCCGAATCGTTCGATTCTCGTTCGAACCCTGTCGTCGCAGCTCGAGCGCTTGGTGTTCTTCTTCTTCCTCTCGCGCTCAGATTCCTTCTACTTTTGTGACTGATGCCAGCTGGATCCGTCGTCGTCCTTTTTCGAACAACAGCGAACGCAGCTGTGGTCGTCGTCGTCGTCGTCGTCGTCAACATCACCATCGCTGGTGTGGTAAAAGCGAAAGGTTTTCAATCGCTTCGACGATACACTTTATATTCTTTCTGATATGAGAGCGTGTGTGTCGCGCGCGCGCGCGCGTGTGTATATCAGAAAGTTTTTGTGAAGATAACAAGAAGGGGGGGCACACGCCCGCCTTTTTTGGTTAAAAAATCCTGCAGGCGGGAGAAAAAAAGGCATCAATCAATCAGAAGAAAGAGTTGTCACACCCAGAGTTTTTAAAAACTTGAGCGAGAGCTTGACGAAAACGAGAGCGGGTTGAGTGAGCAGCAACAGAGGTAGAGAGGTAGAGAGTTGCAAACGGCAAAAATAAAATGAAGAAATCACAGCGAGATGAGACGGAGAGGAAGAGATTCAGACCGATGTGCTCGAAAGAGCACGCGGAACGAGTTTGGATGACGCGCTATTCTGCAAACGGCGAGAGCGCAAAGCACGAGCTGGAAAAGGACGAAATCGAAAAAATTTCAATGTTGGATTCCTACGACGACGCGAACTTTCTCGTTCACATCAAAAGTAGGAAACAGGAGTGCGAGGTTGAAGACAGCGAGGATCACGAGAACGAGAGAGCGAGAAAGTTCATCGTGAAGTTTCACAACGGTGTAGATTCAGTAGAACCGAACTCACATTTATTGGACTGTCACGAGTTTGCCATGCGATGGCTTTCACAAAAGAGTAATATATGCACCTCTTCCGTAGTGCGCACAAACTCGGGAGCGTCACGCTTTGATTGGGCTAATAATAGTGATAGCGCTAACGATGGCGATAGTAGTAGAAAAACTCAATATAGTGATAATAATAACAGCATCAATAGCACAGAAACGAAGAACCAAATGAAACATGCCGTAAAAGTTTTGCGTTATGTTGAGGGTACTTTGCTGATAGACGTAGTTAACGCCTTGTCGGAAAAACCAGAAGAGTTGAAGACGTTTTGGCGCAGAGTCGGCGAGTTTGTAGGTGAGATATCTGCGAGTTTCCTGCAATGGAACCCCGAAACGCCCTCGATTGGAGAGGAAGCAAAAACACTTTATCGAACTCTAGCGACGAGAGAGTCTCTGTGGGACGTGCGAAACTTTGAAGATGTTCGAATGTTTGTGGAAGCGTTGAAAAGTAAAGGTAAAGGACTCATCAAGGATGAAAACGCCATTCAACAAGTTTTCGAATGGTACGAAGAGCACGTCAATAGTATAAGAGACGATGCAAACAAACTTCGATTGAGCGCAATACACAACGACTTGAATGAGTCAAATGTTCTCGTCACCTCGAACGACTGGGAAGAGAGAGTAAAGAGTAATACCATAGATGTTCTGAACGACTTCGCGTGCATCGATTTTGGCGATATTTGCGTATCGTGGACAGTCATTGAAATAGCAACGGCGATGGCGTACTGCGCTTTAGCAACGCCGAAAGCTCCCGTAGAAGCTTGCGAACAAATGCTCGCGGGGTATGCCAAGTCGTTTAGCCTGAACAAATTCGAAATCAAAGTCCTTCCAGTATTATTGATGAGCCGCGTGGCTACTTCTCTCGTGATGGGACTTTACAGTCACCATTTCAAAGCGAATGATGAAGCTGATGAAGAAAAAGAAGGAGAGTTTCAAGACAACACGGCGTATTTATTGAAATCGCAAGAAACCGGTTGGAATATTCTCAAAGCTTTCATACGAGAAACCCCGGAAAAGTTGGCAAATAGGTATGAGGGGATTTTTGCTCATCATCACGGATGAGTATGAAGAGTGGCGAAAAACATGATCAAAGATGGTAGTGATGTTTATTATTTTTATCATTAAAAGAATCGTATTCTCAATCCTCTCTCTGTGTGTCCCCCTTCTCTATCTCCCTTCTACGCGCCGAGCAGCTTGAGCAATTCTGCGTCTTCGTTGATTGGATTCTTTGCTTCTAATTTGACCAGATCTAACGGCGTTTTACCAGTTCCATTTTTAGCCGTTATGTCGCTATTCAACTCGAGTAATTTTTTCACCGCGAAAATTTTACCGTAGCCGCACGCGTAATGAAGCGGCGTGTTTTGCTTTTCGTCTCTCGCGCTCAAATCAATAGAATCAGCCTCGACGAGCAAGTCGAAAATCTCTTCGCCAGCGCTGCCTTTCCCAAACGCAATCGCGTAGTGAATCGGCGTTCTTTGGGAAGAGTCTCTCGCATTGACATCTTTGCCGATGGCGAGAAAATCTTCGACAGCCTCGATATCACCGTATCTTGCGGCATCGTGTAACGTCTCGACTTCAGGTGGTGGTGCCGGCGCAGCTGGCGGGGGTGCTGCGCCTCCCGGTGGAACGGCATTCGCTGGAATCGCCCCTCCCGCTGCTGCTCGAATAGCTTCTTCACCGCCGAGTTTATCGTTGAGCTTTTTCAAGAACGCTTGATCGGTTGAATACTTCATCATAGCCCCGGGACCATTCGCTCGTAAATCGTCGAAGAAATCTTTAAATTCAGGGTCGTCTTTTAACGCCGCAATTCTCTTCTGCATGTCTTCATTTTGCACCATATTTTGCATCGCTTGCATTTGTTGCTGCACCATCGGGTTGCTCATCATCCCTTGCATTTGCTTCATCTGCTCTTGAATTTTCTTTGCAGTTTCTGGATTCTTCATCGCCTCTTGATACGCCGCTTGCATCTCTTTCATCTTCTCCGGGTCCATCCCCGGCATGTTCGGCATCCCACCCGGAGGAAGCATGTTTACTATCGTTCTTTCTCCTCTTCTTTTATTGTTGATATTGTTGCTGCGCAAAAGCGACGACGACCGATGATTCGGACAACGACGGGAGGAGGACGATTTATTCGCGACGGCGACAACGCCGACGGACGACGCCGACGAAACGGATAATAAGAGCGATTGCATTTTATGTGTAATGATACCTTATTAGCGTGTCAAAAACGACGATTTTATATACGTTATAATACGCGTGCTTCTTTATAAAGTTTTTAGGAGTAGGAAGACAATCGATTTTTCGTTCTATCCACAAACAAAACAAAAGCAGAGAGAGAAGAAAGAGGTGTGAACTATATATATGCTCTCGTAGCTGCTGCTGCTGCTGCTGCTCTGCTGCTGCGGGAGAGAAGGTGGCTGTGCCAGAGAAACAAAACAATCCACATACTTTTTACACACAAACATACCACGACGTCGCCGCTTTCTCTCATCCGCGCGCTGCGAATCAAGAAAGGGACACTTCTGCAGAATAGAGCGATAACGTTTACGTTTCCCTCCTCGTGTTTCTCCGCTAGTGTGCTCGATCGCTCCGCTTCGTCTATAAAAACGACACCTGCTTTCTCGGCTCCCGTCGTTCCACACGTCATCTCCACCAGTACTTGTTGGAGAAGTTTATCAACAACAACAACAACGAGAAGAATAATCGAACCAGTCAACATGTCTTCAGCGGCATCCGTATCGATGAGATCGTCTTTTCACGCCGTCGCGTTGAAAAGACGAAACGCTGTCAGCGTTCGCTCTGTTAACTATGCCAAGACGAGAGCATCCATGTCGTCGTCGTCGTCGTCGTCCTCGCCCAACAAAAAGCCGATGCAATCGACGACAAGAAAGAGCCAAACTTCGGCTGCCATCGCTGCAAACGATGCTTCTGTAGAATCCATGGCGGCAATGAGTGCTCCGAGCAACTTGCACGGTTTCGAACTCATCAAAGAAGAGTTTGTTCCGGAATACAATGCGAAAGGGTTCTTATTCAAGCACAAAAAGACGGGCGCTGAGGTGATGTCGCTCTCAAACGATGACGAGAATAAATCTTTCGGCGTAACGTTTCGTACGCCGCCGTCAAACTCCACCGGTATTCCGCACATCCTCGAGCACTCTGTGCTCTGTGGTAGCAGAAAGTATCCCATCAAAGAGCCGTTCGTTGAGTTGATCAAAGGGAGTTTGAACACATTCTTAAACGCTATGACGTACCCGGATCGAACGTGCTATCCGGTAGCTTCGTGCAACCTTGCCGATTTCTACAACCTCGTGGACGTGTATTTAGACGCAGTATTTCACCCAAAGTGCATTGAGAACGAAAGAACGTTCGAGCAAGAGGGTTGGCACTACGAGTTGAACAACAAGGACGAAGACTTGACGTACAAAGGTGTCGTTTTTAACGAGATGAAGGGGGTGTACTCTTCTCCAGATTCCGTACTCGCACGTGAATGTCAGCAAGCGTTATTCCCAGAAAATACGTACGGAGTCGATTCTGGCGGATCTCCGGAAGTCATCCCTGAGTTGACTTTTGCCGAGTTCAAAGACTTTCACGGGAAATTCTACCATCCGTCGAACGCACGCCTCTGGTTCTACGGAGATGACGACGTCGAGAACCGTTTGAAGCTTTTGAGCGGATTTTTGGACGAGTTCGATGCCAAGGATGTCGACTCCTCCATTGCATCGCAACCATTCTTCAAGGAACCGAAGCGAGTCGTGAAATCATACGCCTCTGGTGAAGACGAAGAAGCGCAAAAATGTTTTGTCCAAATTAACTGGTTGCTGAACGATAAACCGTTCGATCAAGAGACTGCCTTAGCTGTGGGATTCTTAGATAATCTGTTGTTGGGCTCGTCCGCTTCTCCGTTGAGACTCGCTTTGGAGGAGTCTGGTTTGGGCGAAGCCATCGTTGGTTTCGGATTGGAAGATGAGTTAAGGCAGCCATCTTTTGCAATTGGAATGAAAGGGGTGGAGGAAGCTGATATCCCAAAAGTTGAAAAATTGATCTACGACACGATGGAAAAAATTGCCACGGAAGGATTTACCGACGATGCGATCGAAGCGTCCATTAACTCTATCGAGTTTTCCCTCCGTGAAAACAACACCGGCCGGTTTCCAAGAGGGTTATCGATGATGTTGCGATCCTTATCGGCGTGGTTGTATGAGGGTGATCCTTTTGAACCGCTGCGTTACGAAGAACCGCTCAAACACTTGAAGTCGCGCATTTCATCGTCTGAAGATGTTTTCAGACCGCTCATGCGAAGATTGTTTTTGGAAAATACGCACCGCGTCACGGTTGAACTGAAACCAGACCAAAAACTCGGCGAAAAAGAAGCCAACGAGGAAAAGATGAAATTATCCGCCAAGAAGGCTTCGTTATCTCCGGAGGAAATTGAACATGTCGTAGCGGAGACGGCTGCTTTGAAGCTGTTGCAAGAAACACCGGACTCTCCCGAGGCGCTCAAGTGCATACCTGCTTTGGCTTTATCGGATATTCCGAAAACTGCGAAGGAAATCCCTTGTGATATCGGGTCCATTGGATCAACGGAACTTTTGACCCATGATTTGTTCACGAACGACATCATTTATGCCGAGCACCTCCTTGATATGAAAACGATCCCGGAAGACTTGTTGCCGCTCGTGCCTTTGTGGACGCGTGCGCTCGGCAGAATGGGGACTTCTAAAAGAAACTTCATCGAATTTGACCAAATCATCAACGCACAAACCGGTGGTATTTCTGTTTCGCCATTTGTTTCACCAATTCGAGGCGATCCGAACGCCATATCTGCGTACATGGTATTCAGAGGTAAAGCGACCTCGGATAAAGCTGGCATCATGCATGACTTGATGACTGAAATGTTATTCGACTCGAAACTCGACGATCAAAAGATCTTCAAGCAGCTCGTCCTCGAAACGCGGTCTGGAATGGAAGGAAGAGTCCAGGGAGCAGGACATTCCATCGCAGCCTCCCGACTGGAAGCGCAGGATTCCGTGGCTGGGTGGGTGAACGAGCAAATGGGTGGTTTGGACCAATTAGAGTACTTGCGAAAATTGGCAAAACGCGTGGATGAAGACTGGGATTCTGTGGTTGCTGACTTGGAGACGATCCGAAAGTGCGTGTCTTCGCGCAACAACAGCATCACTAACTTGACGGGAGACTCAAAAACGTTAGATTTATCGCTCAGCAGTGCGGAGAAGTTTTTAGGCTCGTTAAATCAAAGCGCATCTGCTTCTTCGACGAGTGCGTGGAAGAGTATGAATCCGGCCGTAAACGAACTTCTGACTGTTCCAACCACGGTAAACTACGTCGGTAAAGCGGCCAATTTATATAAGAGCGGATACGAGTTGAACGGGTCCTCTTACGTAATCAACAAATTGCTTGGAACGACGTGGCTCTGGGATCGTGTTCGCGTTTCCGGTGGCGCTTACGGTGGGTTTTCCGACTTTGATTCGCACTCCGGCATGTTCACGTACTTATCATACAGAGATCCAAACTTATTGAAGACTTTGGACAACTACGACGGTACCGTGGAGTTTTTGCGTAACTTGCACGTGGATGAGGACGAATTGACAAAATCTATCATTGGTACGATTGGTGAAATCGATTCGTACCAGTTACCGGATGCGAAAGGATACACCTCTCTCATGCGTCATTTACTGAAAATTACTCCGGAGGAACGTCAAGAGCGTCGCGAACAAATCTTAGGGACGACGAACAAGAGCTTCAACGACTTTGCGGAGGCTCTCGAAGCGGTACGCGCACCGTCCGCTAAAGTATCCGCGGTCTGCTCTGCCGAAGCTGCCGAGAAAGCTAAGAGCGAACGTCCAGAGTTAGACTTTCAAATTAAGCGCGTCATTTAATGTTACATGCAATGAAAATATCAAATAGTACAAATCACATCTAAAGAGGTATTATACTAGATTTTAATATACCACAACCGAGTCCAAACCCTTCCCTCTACTTCCACAATTTCTTTGATGTTGCCTTCACACTCATGCGGTGCGTAGCTAGAGCCGTGACGCCAACAACTAACAAACTAATAATCAATAAACCGTACGAGAATTCCTCATCGAGCGCATCAAACGATTGTGATGGGTGCAAACGTGTATAAAATACATCTACGCCCCGGGCGAAACAAAGCACAGTGCTCTCTAGTGCAGTGGGCGCCGTTACCACATCTTTCAAACGAGCTACGACATTCTTGTTTGTTACCCAAGAAGATGGTGAAAGTGGTAACACTTCCATATACGGAATTAAACCCTCATCACGATCGAATTCAGATGGCTTTGTCGGTCTGCGGGGATCGAGCCAGCGTTTATCCAGCGCAACCACTTGATCCGTGTCCGTTCCAAGAAGAACTTGGTGTCCAGTAATTCCACGAGCTGATGACGTGACTCGCATAAACTTTGTTCCCGGTCGAATAAAATAAGATTGCCCCAGCACACGGAGCGGCGGCGGCGTAAAGGATGATAATATTGTTTCATCATCATCCGTCACTTGGTGCATTCCAGACATAGAAGATGTTATATTCTTCTTGGTGGCAGAGCTCTTACTCCTCCCAAACAAAGATTTCAACACCAATTCAGACACTGCTTTGTTTTTTCGAGTTTCGGAGTCATCGTAGACTTCTAAAACGCTGAGTGCGTGTCTTTGCGCGTCTGTGTCGTAATAGGAATACGTTATCCAGTTCTCGCACAATGTGGCATGAACTGGACCTTTTGCCTTTGCGTGATACACCCTATAAATAATTCTTCCCGAAACACCCTCGACCAAATGCGCGTGGATACCGCGCCCATCGTCGGTCGCGATAAAAAATACGTTGGGATTGACGTACTTGAACATGGTGGAACGATCGCCGGGGACTTTCACCCACGCGTGGACGGGTTCCATCCGTGCCGCTTTCCGAGAGAAACCTACAATAATCCCAGACTCTGGCGGGAACGTAATAGTCCAGGTATGCACTCCTCTCGCACCTACCTCCTTATCCGTCAATGCAAAAGTGTATCCGCGCACTTCGTTTCGCTCTTGATCGACGACATAGTACGAATTTCGTGAAATCGCGCCTCTCACTGCGCTCGAAGACGTGCTTTTTCGATTTTCTGTTTCTGGAGGATACACGGACGCTTTCCCACCATCATCCACAAAAAGAATCCGCGAAGCTTCCCCAGAAACTTCCAATGGAACTAAACGCACGGCTGCAAAATCATAATACGCCGTTTCTTCTGCTTTAGCGCCATTTTCTTGATACACACATTGCACAATAGTCGTCGATGCATTCTTTGCGACAGTGAGCAAGGCCTCCTTCCCGTCAACCATCCACGGAATCAACGCCGTATATTTCCATTCATTCTTTGCGCATCCCAAGTGCGTGCGCCATAGCACTCTACCGTCGCCGTTATGCAAAGCAATCAGTGATCCAGTAGGCGTGAGAAAAAGCAGTGAACGTCGAAATCCAATATCATCGCGAGTGGGCAGTAGCTTCGTACCTCTTGATCTGCGGAGTTTCGCCAATTCTGCGCGCATTTCAGCATCCGCACGGTTCAAGCGCGCTGCAAGTGCTAAGTACTGCACTCGAGCAGATTCTTTCAGTGAGCTCTTCACCACAACCGAATTGGCTCGTTCACGAGCGTCCGTATAGACCGAAACAGTTTCAGGTAAATATCCAAAAATGGATTCGGTCGCCGTAGCTATCGATTCCTCCCGTGTCCAAACCGGATTGGTTTTCGTTTTCTTATCCACAAAAGTCATAAAGGCGTCTCTATGCACAACCACTGCATTCGTGGTCTTCGGGTCTACGAAGACACTCTTGATGTGCGCGTATTTTTTCAAAAGATTGCTGTCGTCGCCAATTTGCCACTCCGCGACTTGCAGAACGTCGTTGCCGTTACCAATCAGAGCTCGCGCTGTAACCTTGAGTACCGGCGAGGACGTCGAGAGCTTAGAACTTTCCACGACAAATATTTCGTCGTTGTGAAACGACACCGCTACTTTGTTCCTGTCAGTAAACGAACGCACGGAAGTTAACTGCTTCGAAGAATCGAGAAAGCGAAGCAGCGCCAGTTCCCCAGTGTCACTTGATAGTAGCAAAGCTCCAGCAGAGCGAGCGCTGCGATATGATTTCTCATCTCCAGCTGTAGCTATGGCCTTTAACTTGATTAAATTAGCACTGCCTCCATCGCGGTCGTTGAGATTACTTTCGCTCACATCATTGCTAATGCCGAGTTTCTTTACCGGGACATCAGCGAGTATAGAAGCGTCCCCACCTCTCTTCTCAAAAAAAAGTGACGCATCAATCGTAACGACCGAGTACATTTGCTTTCTTGACTTGGAATTGTTTTTCAACGCCACAAAGACTTTATCACCCTCTCCTCCAGCGCAAAAGACGGAATACTTGCCGTCTCCGCCTACAATACCGGAAACTTTTGAACCGCCCGCAGCTGTTTGTGTCACGTGCCCGTCAGAAACCCGGAGTGACGCTCCACAAATGTTCGAATCGCTGGTCGTAACTCCCACCGCATATACGGTTTTTGAACCTTCTTCGAAGCATACTCTCTGCAAGTGACACTTTTGGTTTGTTTCCGTCTCGATAACTTCGGCTGCGTTCGCCCTCCACTGAGTCACGCCGTCGGCGAGCGAACGCAGCGTCACCGCGCCTTTCGCGAGCACTAAGAAATCATGCACTGTGTCACCATCAACATCTTTGCCAAGAGGTAAAATATCGATACCAATGTCTTTTGCTGATTCCAAGTATAACTCCTCAGAAGCTGCCGCTTCAGTGTATGTGATGGTCTCCCATATCATTGAGCCGTCCTCGATATCGAGCGCTCTGATGAACTTCCCATTCGACGACTGCACGAGCAAGAATCGTTGGTCGTCCTTCGTATTTGCTGTCGCGGAGACTAGCGAAGCGTAATCAACCGCATCAGACTCATCAAACGTTATTCTCCAATCTATTGTTCCATCTTTTTGATCCAGCGCGGCGACTATGTTCGAATCTTGCGTCGTGGCGATAACTTTATTCCGATCGTTTTTCGTCCCGGTGAGAAACGAAACGAAACGAACGTCGCCGACGAATTTCAAGTGCCAGTCGTACGTGCCGAGTTGGTCTTCCCGCAAAGCGTTCGACGTTTTCACGAAGACATTGAGCAGGAAAAAGATTACACACGCGATGATCATCGAAAGGCTTTTGGTTTTACGCTTGACCGTCGATGCTGCTCCGCTTTCTCCTCGCTTCCTCATCGTTCTTTTTCAAAGGGAAAAAAAGTGGCGTCGTGCGAAAAGCCTGGAAACACGACCCTTGTGCTGGACGCACGCACACACAGCACACCGCGACACCGGCACACGTGTTTTTCTCATCTGTCTTGAAAGTAGGGGATTTCACGATTAAGAACGACACAAATAAAAAATAAACGCGCTTGCCTCTTTGGTCATCTTAACACTCGCGATAATCTAATATCATCATCATCGGCGCAATCACACCCACCTGAGAAGAGTCGAGACGGCGTAACTTCTTCCCTCCGTCTCTCTCTCTATCCCGTCTCGCAGAAAAAAGATACGTAATGGGAGGCACGTACGCCGAAGGCTTCTCACAAACCGATGGCTGGAAGTTGGGAGTGCTCTTTCTTCTCTTTGTCGTCATCTCGTACGCGTTCATCGAATTCAACGCAAAACTCGAGAACTATTTGAAGGAGAAGAAATTGAGAGCGTTGCGGCACGTTTTGCATAAATTGCAGCACGAGATTATGCTTTTAGGCTTCATATCTCTCTCGCTCATCGCGCTGCAGGAACCGTTATTGAAAATTTGCGTCAGCGGGGAAAGTTCGTCAGCAGAGCAATACACGCACGATTGCGGTGAAGGCAAAAAACCGTTCTGGTCGGCGACTACGATTCATCAGACGCATATTTTCATCTTCATTCTCGCCGTGACGCACGTGGCGTACATTTCACTTTCAATGTTCGTCTGCATTCTAAAATTGAACTCGTGGAAGAAGTGGGAAGAGGGAGACCACGATATCGTACCGTTGAATCCCCACATCAATCCAAGAGTAGTTATAGACGCGAATCTATTCGTGCTCATATGGAGAGCATTCTGGGCGCAATTCCGCTTTTCGGTCAATCGCGAGGTGTATCTTTCTTTGCGAAGACTTTTTGTCGAACGCCTGGGCACGCCGGATGATTTCCATTTCCACGATTTTCTGGTAGAAGCAATGGAGGAGGATTTCGCGAGTATCATCGACACGAAAGTCTTCATGTGGGTTTTAGCCGCGTTATGGGTCACGGTGCCGAGATATGTCTTCTTACCGGGTGGTATCGCAGCGCTAGCGATCATGCTTTTTGTTGGAACGATGCTAGAAGCGGTAAATATTAGATTAGCGCAAGCGGCGTACGAACGATTCGTAGGCGAAGCGGCTCAAACATCCAAAACAATGCGTGAAAATGGAGAAGACGACGGCGACGCCGAATATACGGGCGATAATAATTATTCTCCAGCGCCGCTGAAGAACAAGAAGAACGGAATGGATACTGAAGAAAATGGGACGCAACTTTCTAGAGGCATGCAAACGATAACCGAAGAAGAGGAGAAAACTGCAAAATCTCAAAGCAAAAATACGTTCAGCAGTTTCATACGCGACAGAGCCGGTGATTTCTTCAAAGGAGTCACAGGAAAAGGCTCGATGCATCAACACAAAGAGTTGACGAGTGAAGAACGCTCTAAAAGACGGCGTGCGCTGCGGGCAGAGATTGATTCAAAAAATTATTTTTGGCGTGGAAGACCTCAGATTTTACTCACAATCTTCCAGTACGTTTTGTTTGAAAACGCTATGTCGCTTGCAATGTTAGTTTTCTCAACTTGGCAGGATCCGGATTGGTTATCGCAAAATGCAAACGTGCAAGCAAATGCGTCTATCCTGCTTTTCATAGTCGATATTATAGTTCTTTTGCATTCCGCGTATTTCATCTTGCCGGTGTATGCGATATCCTCGGTAGTCGGCACGCACTGCTCAATGTCTTTGGTTCAATATGCTAAAAAAATGGGTATCTCGAATGAACGAGCGGTAGAAGCGTACCGTCGTCGATCTGACTATAAAAGAGACGACACCGATAGCTACATGTACGACTCCTCCGGAACGCAGACACCAGATTTTGATGATGTTTTAAAAGCAGCTTCCTCTATGTCACCATCGCAAACGCACGTCAAAACGAAATCACAGAAAGCTCCAGAAATTTTATCGCATTTCGTCGGCGTTCCAACGGATAAATCTATGGCCAGACGTAATGAAGTTCCAGTTGCACCATTTGATCATTCCCTGGATAACGAACGGTCAATGACGGCTTTGCTCGGTGCGATTTTAACGAAACAAATGCGTGAAATCCGAGCGAAAGAAGCTGCGCGCGCGGCGCAGAAAGCTAAACTGAGACCACACTCCAATTCACCTTTAGCTGCACTTAAACGTACAATGTCCGGCAGAACACTAAATTTAGGACTAGAAGAGATGACGGATTCACAGCAGTTGCCAAGTAGCAGTCGATTTCGAGGTGAACCACTCGCTTCTCCAACGTGGTCGGTATCCGAGCGAGCAAAGCAAAAAGAAAAGGAGCAACAAGAGGAAGTCCCGTCTTCAGAATCAAAGGAGACGCCATCGCAAGGGCGCATGGTATCCTCAATGCGAGCGGTACCATCTTTGAAAGACGTGTTCCGGTTCACTGAGCAGCAGCCATCGCGCGCGCGTACGAGCTTTAGCGAAGAGACAAGGGATGAACAACATCCACAAGAAGAAGTCGCGACAGAGCTTGAGGAAGTCGTCGTCGAACAGAAGCAAAATCGCAAAACGAGTTTGGACATTATGCGAAAGACAAGTATCGACGAAGAAAGGGAGACAACGGAGGACTTGGACGACGACAAAAGCGAAGAGGAAGTCAGTAAACGTTCCATCAAGGATATATTTCCAATGTAGTTTTAAATTTGTATAAAGTTGTGTATTTAATGAAATTAAAAAGGTCAGTGTTTCTCTTTGTCGTGCGTGTATGATGTACAAAAATTGGTGCGCGTCTCTCCTCTACCCCTTCTCGCGGAGCCGGCGAGAACGTGACTCAAATCCCTCAGTTCTCGTCCTCCGCAGCGTACGCACGCTTGGCTTTCAAAGCAAGCTCCCCACCGCACAGTTCTAACACTTCGCGCCACAATGGTTTCGGGAGAGCTATGACAGGTTTGAGAGCGATTTGTCTAGAGCACGCAACTGGGTACCAAACGCCGCGGTCACACTCGTCTTCGAGTTGGCCGGGAGCCCATCCACAGTAACGAGCAAAGAATTTGAACTCGCGCGGATCTTTCTTCCCTTCCTTTACGAGTCTTCCAGCATCGTTGAACCCACCAATGTAGACGCCCGGAGAGACCTCTTCAGCGTCCGCAACATCGGGGGAACCGTGCAAGAACGATACCGTTCCATCCCCTACGTCGCCTCCAAAGTACAACGCGTTTTCGCTGAATGGTCCGTTTTCGTCGTTGACAACGTCCGCCATTTTGTACATCGTCGGTCTGTTGAGTATGACACCCATCGAGCCGTCTTTTGAGTGTTCGAGCAATAAAATTACGCACTGGTTAAAATATTGCTGGGAAGTTACGAAATCGTCCGTGGCGGCGACTATTAACGAACCTTTCTCCGGCTTGGCGATGACGTGCGCCCACGCTTTGTCTTTGGCCAGTTCCGGGTTTTGTGTTTTGAGTAACTCCAAATTCGCCTCCGTTGCCTCTCTTTCGCGTCTTTCGCGTTCTTCCGGGCTTTCAATTTTCACGTTATCAATCGCATCATCGATGATACCGTATCCCGATTTCGTCGTTTTGCGTTTTTCTTTTTCTTGGTTGTTTGTCTTTGCTCCTTGCATCTGTTGTTGCAACTGTTCCACGTCGATTTGCTCGTCTGGAAGTTCCGCCGTAGCCTGCGAAGCGACGAGCTTTGCCCGGAACTCTCTCCAGTCACCATCTAATGCAGGAGCAACGTCATCCTTCAAGAATAGAGGATTCAATGATGAGAGATTCAAGAAGTGCAAAAAGTATGAAAGGTCAGTCACAATAAGTCTTCGTAAACAGTCGCGCGCGCGAAAGGAAAGATACGCGACGACGTTCGAAAAAAAAAATATCAACGACCAAAAAAGAAGAAAAGATTGGTGACGATGAAGTTCCAAGAGGAAGAAGAAGAACAAGAAGAAGAAGAAACATTCAGGCAAATCGTTGGGAGAGAACGTGATCTCTGTTGACGACGAAAGACGGCGGGAAGATGCGCACCTCAAATTCAGGAAGTTTATTATTCTCGTCGTTCTTCTCTTCGTCGTCTCGTTTTGCACGTAATCTTGTTGTTGTTCGTTGGGCTCTTTGGTGACGTCCAACCAAACGATGTATGTTTTTGTTTTTAACCGAAGAAGAGGTGGTGGTGGTAGAGGAGGAGGAGGAAGAAGAAGAGTAAGACGAAGAGGAGACTATGCAACAGCGCAGTGGCGTTAAAGTCGACATTCTTAACGTTTGTTGTGTGTGCGCAACGCAACGGAGAGCGCGGTTGTTTCTGTAGTTTGTTCTCTTTTTTTTTTCTGTTTCATATAGTTTCACAGGCTTGCTTTTGTTTTCACAAAACGACGATGACTCATACTTCATTCACACTTGCATCAACGCGCTGTGTAGAAAAAAACATGTTTGTCACTGCTACTACTACTGCTACAACCACCACCACCACCACCACCACCTGCAGCAGCAACAACACCATTAACAGTATAAATAAAATGTTCAAATCGACGCGACATTCGGCGCGCGTGATCACAAAGTCTCTCCAGACTCAGAGTGCTGCCCAACGTCGTCAACACCTTCAACTAAATCATTATCCCAAAGAACGAGAACGTCTTCACGAAAAAAATGAACCTTCCACATCCGCATCAGCCACGTCCTCGTCCAAGGCTGTGATCGCTGCTGTCGCATTGGCTGTGTTTTTATCGACAACCGCACCGTGGGATGGTGCAATCGCTGGCGAGGACGACGATAAGAAATTCGTGAGAAATATGCTGGGTGGATGTACCCCAGACAAGTTAGATTTGTTTAAAGACGTGAGAGCAAAGTTTTCCATGGAAGCTTCGACCGGCGCGTTGCCTGAAGCCATTTTAGATTTAGATCAGTGCGACTATTCAAACTTAGATTTGGATGCGAAAGTGCTGTCCGGATTGATCGCTCGGAATGCGAATTTCGAGAACTCACAGTTAACGCACACGGAAATGTCGAGAACAGATGCGAGGGGGAGTAATTTTAAAGGAGTTAACTTTAAAGATACCAACGCTTACTCAACTCGTTTTGATGGGAGTAACATGGAAAATGCAAATTTTGAAAACGTCATTTTATCCGGCGCGTCTTTTGGAAAGTACAACGGAGAGTGGGCAAACATGAAAGGTGCAAACTTCGAAGGCGCTTTGTTGTCTTCGTCAGACGCGAGAGAATTGTGTAAGAATCCAACGTTAGATATTGAAGGACAAATGAACGTCGGTGGATGCTAGAAAAAACTGTTATTGCTCTATTGTTCCTTTATTACTGCATCTATTTTTATCTACTCTATCTTGTACCTATTCTTCTTCTTTCTCTTCGTATTATTATTGTTGTTGTTGTTGTTGTTGTTGTTGTTGTTGTTGTCCAGTGGCAGGAGTCGCAGTCCCAGTGGCAATTGGAGCAGCAGCAGCACTAGCAGTAGCAGCAGCAGTAGCCGACGCCGACGCCGAAGCCAAAGCAGTAGCTTCTTGTAACTTTGCGATTTGAGCTGTGATTTTATTTTCCATCTCTGTGTATCGCTCGATTGTTTCTTTGTGTTTCGAAGCCGCGAGTGCAAAAATTTCAATTTCTGATTTGGCTTCTTTTCTGGCGGTAGCCATGATCTCTTTTTCCCTATGAAAAACATCTTCGAGTAGTCGATACTGATGCAGTTTTATGTGGCACTTCTTGATTCTGTTCTCAGCAATCGAAGAGCTCAATCTTTCTATTTCGATCTCTTCGCCTATCGCTGCGTTTTTGACAGCAAGAATTGCGGCTGTGAACAAGGCATTTGCCGAATCAACAAATTCACCGTCGGTGATTTCATCCTCTTCATTCACTTTGTTTTCGAGCAGTTTCAACATGGCTTCTCGAGCAGCAACAGCGGCGATTCTGGGAGAAAGCATTGTGCTTAAAAATGAAATGCGAGCCAGAACTGGATTGCACAACTTCTCGTCGAAGCTTTTCGCGCAAAAATCGTATTCTTTTGCATCTCTGGCATCATCAATTGCAACGCCGCGCGGAATGATTGTTCGTTTTTGTAAATCATTCAAAACTGCATCTTGAATGGGTAAAGCCACAAAGGCTCGAATGCAATCCTCTGCAGTTCGTGTTTGAACATAATCAGCAACTTCCTTCCAATTACTGATGCCGTAGTTCTCCAAAGCTTCCAACAAAGCGAGAAGCTCAGTTTCATTCCAATCCTCAAAACCAATCTGAATCAGATTTTCATCGTCATCGGTAATGTAGTTGATACTACCACCTTCAGATGATAGTCTACTGTCCTGCTTTGATTCACCAGTAGCTTTATCGATTATTTTGGACTTTAATTGGACACGATCAAATTTGTCCGCTTGCAAACCTTCAGGAAAACGCGCACTCGAGAAGCAGCCTTCGCATAAATCGCAATCGAAACCATCCACGAGATGATAATAGTATTTCTTCTTCGCATCTTCGCTGCTCCTATCTTCTTTTAAAGGAGCATCGCACGAGCTGCACTTCATTTCACTTATTATCTTCAACTTTAGCATTTGCCTTTGAGAACACGTGGACGAATTGCGTTTTGCGTCCAAACACTTGGAATCCACCAAAATATACGGATCATGCTCAAACCCAGGACGCGATTCTAGATGTTTGATCTTTTCAAGAAGGTCAGAAGAGACGAGAGTAACAGCGCTGGCGGACAACGAGTTTACTCGAGGAATGTTTCGTGTGGCCCCTTTTGACCAAGGCCAGTTGATTACGTTCCATCTTTCGAGAAACGAAAACACCCGTCGAACTTTCATTTCGTTCTTTTCCAATCCCTTGCAAGTTTTAAACGCTTCATCAAGCATAAGCGCAACGCCAGGTTTCAAAGCTTTATACGCGTTTATAATCGCGTTACGCAACGTGATGTAATTTTGCTCGTCATAACCATCGCTTTTTGTTCTTTTCTTATTCCCATTGATTTTGTTCGATATGAAGAATTCTGGAAGAGATCGCTTCTCGACTTCACTCGCTTCTGACCAATCAAACCAAATCGAGCAGTGTACTGGGATTCTATATGCTCCCACATTCTCTTCACTGCTATCATCAACTTGTGCATTTGCGGCGATATTTTTATTATTCGCATCGACGTTTACTACGCTAGGAAATGCAGCGCTCGGAAGCTGACCATGCGTCAAGTTTTCCAAACATATTTTCTTCTTCAATTGCATCAGGCGCTTATTTGCCTCAATCGTAGAGTCATCAGTGGGGTCAGCACTCGCCACGCCGCTCGATTTGTCCAAGTCGAAATCAGCGGAAGCTTTTATAAACGGATGCTGGTCAACGACATATTGACGCGTGATCCTGAAATCAAGCCGTTCTGTCGCGCGAGAACTCAAATTCTCCTTACCAAGCGCGTCGTTTAACTCTCTTTCTTTTCGTTTCTTCTCTTCTCCCCCACCGGCATTTTGTTGTTGTGGTTGTTGTTGCTGTTGTTGCTGATTATTCAGATCGTCCTCCACATTTGCGCGATAGTCTAACTCATTCATCCATTCGTTGAAAGAAGCTGAATCTAGTAGCCACAGCGGATTTACCACCCACGCTTTCCCGTTTTTTGGTACGGCTTCTGACATGTCCATGTACGGTGGAGCATTTCCACTCGAGTTTGGAACCCAACAATCGTACGAATCCGGGTGAAACGAATAATGCAAGAGCGACTCAGAACGATCAACCCGAACAGTGCGAGTGAATTCGCTTCCTCGCGTACTCAACGAAGAGAGAATGTCTTGTCCCCTCGGAATTTCAATACAGTGCGTGACTCCAGCATCCGTCGGCTTATCGGCGACGGCAACCCGCGTTGCCTTCACCGCATCTTTCAAATACTTTCTCAGCGGCGGAGGAATGTATACTTTCTTGTGTTTCAAAAATCCGTGCGTTTTCAGTTCTCGCTCGGCTCTTTTATACACGTCCTCGATGAGTTCGCTTTTTCGTTGCTCGGAAACCCACGAAAAGTTCCTCCAGTTGTGCGAAGCTTTCGCTTCGAGCGCGCACAACAAAATTCTGAACAAAGAGCCAGAAGGTTTCAAATCGCCAAACACATGCGCTGGTATCTTCATCAGTCGTCTGGCCTTTGGATCCATCGGTGCTTTGATACCGAGACACTCTTCGTTTCCTTGCAAAAGTTCGAGAATACATTCGACCACTGCTTTCGCGTCCATTCTGTCCGCATACGCCGTCGATGCGAACGATTCTTCCACGTATATGCGTGCGAGAATACTTTCTAAACGCGCTAAACCCGCGGGCATTTCAAAGTCTCTCGCGCGCACATTTGGTTTCCGTTTGGTTTCTGGAGCAACGTATGGATTTTCACACGTTCTCGTTGTCGCTGCCTCTTCTTCTCCTCCCTCGGGAGCAGTTGTCGTTGTTGTTGTTGTTGGAAGAGGCGCAGTGGACATCTTTTCAATGCTGTGTTATGACTTCTTTTTTGTTTTCCCAAGCACGTCCCAAAAAAGTGAAGAAAGAGACGCGAAGAAGAGAAAGAAAAAAAAACGAAAACAGCCTGCGGCCGGGTGCCGCCGCCGGCAGAAATTTCTCCGCTTCAAAACGCACCCCCGCGTATTCTTTCCATCCAAATACCCGAACTCGCGCGGAAAGAACATCAACGAACACAAATAATGACGGCTGAAGTCCTATCTGCGGACGAGATAGACCCCACTTCGTTTCTGTGCGTCGTCTATCTTTTGTGTACCCTCTCGTTTATTGTTTGTTCCAAAAGCTTTTTTTACTTTGCTGCGTCTGTTAGTGAAACAGAATTTTCCCTCGTTCTTCTTCTTCTTCCTCTCCGCGTGCGTTCGTGTATCGTTATTGGCTCACTGACCATTTCGCGTCGCTGCGCTTCTTATACCATTGATCATTTAACAGTGATATTGTGGACGAACGAGTTCGAGAGATTTACGAAAAAAAGTACGAACACATCGCGGAACCATCCACGAGTGTCGGAAAAGAGGACGAAGGGAAAGGCGAGTTATGGCTCGTAAAGTTACCGCCGGGTTCTTTGCTGGAAGATTTCGACGGCGTGACCGTAAAAATACACAGCGATGCGGATAGAAAGAAATCAGAT
>Ga0255765_1000132_pt1 | contig 92721 bp, 64 predicted proteins | sample 041ome_8_FD_179965 | JGI IMG/M metagenome (GOLD analysis project Ga0255765, IMG submission 179965) | Coastal salt marsh microbial communities from the Groves Creek Marsh, Skidaway Island, Georgia - 041407BS metaG (version 2) | ecosystem: Environmental > Aquatic > Marine > Intertidal zone > Salt...
AACGATCGTGGACGTGACGGCGCCAGAGGACGCAGATGGCTCGGGATTCCACACGCCCAGTTACCTGAATGCCGCGTTTGATGCCAAGGAAAACGCGAGCGCGTTGGCGGTGCACGGCGCGCGCCGAAGCGCGCGTTCAATCGGAACATACGCGCGCGATGCCGCTGAGATGACGAATCGGTATGGTGTAAATTTTCATCGCATCACGGAGCGGTATGCGCGCGCGTTTCGTCGAGGATTGCTCGACGCGGTGGAACGCGCTGGATTTAGCGACGAGGACGCGAGTGCGCGGCCATTGCGAGATTTCGTCGACGCCGTGCGCGAGATTCGCGAACGCGAGCGCGTCGAGCGACAGTCGTTAATTGGCGATGCATCGCGTCTCGATGATCGTCCTCCGGCGCCGCCGAGAACGGCGAGAGTAAAAAAAGCAAAGATGAATGAGCCAAATGACTCGAGTCATTCGGCCTGTCGTAGCCGAGAGCCGATGACCGTCGATGCGTTCATCGAGCATCTCAAATCCACGCTCGCCTCCCGCGGGCAAATTGTGCACTCGGAGTACACCCCGAACCGGCCCGCCACGCGCGAGGCGCTCGCAGAAGATGTCCCGCTCAGCGCCGCGACGGTTGCCGCGTTTGCGTCGGTGGGATTGGACATCAAGCACCGTTTGTTTAGTCACCAAGCGCGCGCGGTATCGACGCTTTTACGTCCAAATCCCGCGCACGTCGTCGTCTCAACTGGCACAGCGAGCGGTAAATCTGTGTGCTACAACATACCAGTCGTGAACACGTTGCTCGACGACCCGAGGGCGACGGCATTGTACATTTTCCCAACCAAGGCGTTGGCTCGGGATCAACTTCGAGCGTTGCGTGGCATTCTCGCCGGCGCGCGCGAGGAAGACACCGCGTTCGACGTCGATGTTTTCGATGGCGACACGCCAGATGTAGAAAGAAATGAAATACGTCTTCGCGCGCGGTGCGTGGTGACGAATCCAGACATGTTACACGTGAGCGTCCTACCGTCGCACAGTGCGTGGACGCAGTTTTTATCCGGATTGCGTTTCGTCGTCGTCGACGAAGCGCACGCGTACGGCGGTGTGTTCGGATCAAACGTAGCGATGATTCTTCGTCGGCTGCGAAGAATATGTCTAGATGAATACGGTTCCGCGCCGAAATTCATCATTAGCAGCGCGACGGTGGCCAATCCGCGCGAGCACGCGCGTGATTTGATTGGCGTCGCGGGAGACGTCGGCGATTGGAGCGGCACCAAAGGCGACGACGACGATGCCATCGATGTCATTACTGAGGACGGCGCTCCGCGAGGGGCGAAAACATTCTTACTGTGGAATCCTGCGTTGAAACCTGGAGGCGGCGGTGGAGTCGGGACAGAAGCGATGACGAACACCGCGAGAAAATTCGAGCGACGATTGACACCCATCGAACGCGGCAAGGCGGCGCTGGCGAAACGATTAAAAGCACTCGCGGATGCGCAAATAGAACCTGCCACAGATGCTGCCACAGATGCTGGCAACGACGACGAAGAGCTCATCGAGCGCGACGCTGCCCGAACGAGCCCAGTCGTCGACATTGCGCAGCTCCTCGCCGAATGCGTCCAGCACAATCTCCGCTGCATCGCGTTTTGCAAAACCAGAAAACTCTGTGAGCTCGTCCTGGTGTACACTCGAGAAATTCTACGCGCCTCGGCGCCAGAACTTGCCGATAAGATTGCGAGTTACCGCGCCGGTTACGACGCGGCGGAGCGCCGAGGTATTGAAAATTCTCTCTTCGCAGGGAACCTTCTCGGCGTCGCTTCGACAAACGCCCTCGAGCTCGGCATTGACGTCGGCTCACTCGACGTCACGCTTCATCTGGGTTTTCCTGGATCCGTCGCGAGTCTGCGCCAGCAATCTGGACGGGCGGGACGGAGAGAAGACGCGCGCGCGCTGTCCGTTTACGTCGCCTTCGACGGACCGCTGGACCAACATTTCATGCGACATCCACGCGCACTCTTCGACGCTCCGCTCGAGCGCGCGTACGTGGATGTGGACAATCCCATTGTATTAGAGCGGCATTTGGCGTGTGCAGCGTACGAGCGCGTGTTATTTGGGAATCCAGGGGCTGACGAGGCAACGTTTGGCCCGCGGGCGCGGGATGTCGCGGCTCAAATGGAACGCAAAGGAAAGCTCTTTCGCGCGCCGTGTGTGACGCCGACGAGAGATGGACGACGTTACATGCACCCGTTGTTGTCGGGCGCGGCGTCGTCACCGGCGAGTGATGTGCGCGTGCGTATGATTGAAGATGAACGGTTTGATGTCGTGGACGCGAGCGCCGGCGGAAAGACGATTGCGTCCATCGAAGCCTCAAAGGTGAATTTTGAAGTCTACCCGGGCGCGGTGTACATGCATCAAGGAAAATCAATGCTTTGCACGCATTTAGATGTCGCGCGACGCCGAGCGACGGTGAGACACGCGGATGTCAAGTATTTTACGCGCGTGAAGCATCAGACGACGTGTTCGACGCCCGGCGGCGACCGCGCGTACGAAGCGTTTGACCGTTCGATGTCCATGCGCGACGCCATTCGATGTGACGAGGTGAGTATCACGACGGTGTTTACGGGATTTTCGCGCGTCGCGCGCGGTTCACAGTCTAAATTCGACAGCGAATCATTCGCGTGTCCGCGGTCGGCTGAATTGGTCACGGTCGGGGCCTGGCTTCGTGTCCCGGACCACATCGTGGCGTCCGCAAAAAATCAAGGCGTGGATGTTCGCGCAGGCATTCACGCGGCATCGCACGCGATATTAAACGTCCTGCCCTTGCGCGTGCCGGCGGGCGAAAATGACGTCGGATGCGAATGTTTCGCGGCGGATTTGCACACAAATGCCGCCGTCGGGCGGTACAAGCCGCATCGCGTGCTCATCTACGACAAGCACTCTGGCGGCGTCGGCATCGCCTCGCGCGCGCGCGAGCACTTACCAGAGCTCATATCACTCGCATTGACGCTCGTGAATGATTGCGCGTGCGTTGGACGCGTGGACGGATGTCCGCTATGCGTGCAACGATTGACGTGTGACGCGCACAACGCTCGATGCGACAAATCTGCCGCCAAATTCATGCTTGACGCGTTACTTGGCGCGTTCGACGAAGACGCAAGAGAACGATGACAATTCACTGAACGTAGAGCACGCACTCACTCGTCTGGGGATTGACGCACGGCGACGAGACGATGTAGACATTCACGGGACGAAAACGTAGCCAAAAAGTAGAAATACATAGACACCGACACAAACCACCCGCAGTGTACGACGCGCGTGCGCGCATTCACGCCCTCTCGCCGCGCCGCCGCGATGGCGTCAACGCCTGATGCTGACCTGGGCGCGTCGCCTCTCGCGTCGCCGAGAAAGCTTGAACCGACGGACGACGTCCCCGAGCTCAAGCGACGGCTGGAGCGCGCGAAGAGTGCGCTCATCGAACAAAAACGTCTCATGTCGCGCGCCGCTGACGAATACGGCACGGCAAAGGACTTAGACGTGCAGCGCTTACGCCAGTCTCGCGCTCGAGCGCAGTTTTGGCTCAAGGTGGCGTTGGTGGCGTTGGTGGCGACGAGCGCGGTGTCGCGGCGTCGCGGGTCGCGCGCGACGGCGCTCGGGAAAACTTTAGCGACGTGCGAGAGCGACAGCAAGGCGCTCGAGCGCGTGAACGCGCGCTTGAAACTCGCCGTGGGTTCATCCAAGGTGAACTTGTCGGGGAAGAGCGCGTCTGCGGGGGATGTGATTGATGTCACGGCGCCGAAGACGTTTGCGACGTGCATGTCGACGCTCGCCGAAGTCGGCGGCGCGTTAGACGCCGCCACCTCCACAGGCGCCGCGTGCGCGCGCGCACTCGCCGCCGTGAAGAAAGGTGACACCGCGTACTTTGATGACGCCGTGCGATTGCGGGCGTTATTGGATGACGTGAAGCAGACGCTTGAGTTCAAGGAGCGGGCGTTAAAAGTGGCTGCAAATAAGCTTCGCTCGCTCCGCGCCGTAGTCGCCTTGATCGTGATCGCCGTCACCGCGTTAGCGAGCCAATCCAACGTGCGCGAGAGTTTTAGAAACTTGCTCGCCAGCACGTCTGACGACGGCGCGTCGCGCGCGGCGCCAGATGAATTTGCAAACGCTCGTTCGGCTGACAATGTCGCTCGGGACGCTTCGCCGCCGAAACGCGCGCCCATCGTCCCTAGTGCGATCGCGTCGCCGTCAAAATTCACGCGCACGAATTCAAAAACAACATTTTGATCGTACAGCGGCGGCAAACGCCGCGCGTACGATCCACACGCGCCAATGTGCGACGTAGCCCGCGTCGACTCGACGTGGTAGTTAGCTCTGTAACTCCTTCTCAGAAAGCCTCACATCATGGCGCGCGCGACGCCGCCACCGCCGCGACACGCCGCGCACTTATTCACCACCCCATTCGCGCTCTGTCTCGCGTTCCGCGCGTGCAACGCCGCCGTCGTGCGCACGTTTTTCAACGCGGATGAGTTTTGGCAAGGTCCTGAAGTCGCCCACTTTCTCGCCTATGGCTACGGCGAGCGCACGTGGGAATGGCGTGCCGACGTCAAGCTGCGAGGATACGCCCATCCATTACTCTACGCCGCGATGTACCGATTGGGCGACACCCTCGGCGCGCGTTCGGCGTGGTTTACACGGAACGCGCCCAGAGCCGCGCACGCGACGCTCGCGGCGCTCCACGACGTCGGCTGCGCCCGGCTCGCTCGGCGTCTCTACGGCGCGGACGCCGCGGCATGGACGTTGGCGTTGCGACTGATAAATTGGTTTGTATTTTTCTGCGAGACGCGGAGCTTTGTGAATTGCGTGGAGGCGGTGTGCGTGACGTGGGCGTTGACGACGTGGCCGTTTGAGCGCCTGGGCTCTGGTCCTGGCGGCGCCGCGAGACGCGTGAAATCGTTATGTTTCGCCGCGCTCGCGTGCGTGATGCGACCGACGAGTGCGATGGTGTTTGCACCACTGGCGTTGCGCACGCTGTGGATTGCGAAAGAGGGCAGGATGGCAAAGATGAGGTACGCGTTCGCGGAGGCGCTCGGCGTGGGATGTGCGGCGGCGGCGGCGAGCGCCAGCGTTGATCGCTACTTTTATGGCGAATGGACGTGCGTGGTGTGTAATTTTGTCAAGTTTAATGTATTGAGTAATGGGAGTGCGCTGTATGGCTCGCATCCGTGGCATTGGTATGTCACGCAGGGGTATCCGGCGGTGATGGGGACGATGACGCCGCTCGCGTTGGTTGGATTTTGGCGACATCGAGCGACGCATCCAGAGGCGTTCATCGTGACGTTTTGGACAATTGTAGGGTATTCTATCGCCGCGCACAAGGAGTTTAGATTTTTATTACCGTGCATGAGTGCGTCGCTAGCGAGTGCTGGAGCGGTATTGGCGACAATGCAGCCGCGAAGGCGCCGCGTCGTAGTCGCGGGTATAGCGCTCACGAATGTCGTCGCGGCGGCGTACACGAGCATCTGGCACCAAGCAGGCACGATTGCGGTGATGCCATACATTACCAACCTCGCAGACCGAGGAGAAATCACCGCTGGTGGCGTACTTTTTGCCACACCGTGCCATCAAACGCCGTATTATTCGCACGTGCACCGGGAAATTGCCATGCACTATTTGGAATGCGCGCCGCGGGACGACGGCTCCATCGACGCATCCGATCGATTCGGCCTCGACCCAGACGCGTATTTGAGCGAAACATATGGAGCATCACCTCGCGCGCACGACGCGCACGCGTGCGTCATCGCCAGCGCGCTCGCGCCATCGCACGTCGTCGTATTCGACGGGGACGCCAAACGCGCCTCCGCGTGGCTCGCGCGCTGGAATTTCACCCTGCAAACCTCCTTCCACCACGCCCACGTCGCCGTCGATCGCGACATTCAGCGCAGGCTCAATGTCTACGCGCGATTGGCGTCTCACACCGACGCGTGCGACGCAACGACATGAGAACACGAGGTAGCAGCCGCAAATGTACAGTATCATACAAGTTCTAGCCGACGTGTACTCGAGTCCTCATTCCACGCCGCCGCGGGCGTCGCCGCCATGGCTGCCAAGAAACCCAAATCGCCGCACCAGTGTCAGGGGCTTCCCAAACCCCACGTCGTCTCCGACGATTCATACAAGCGCGCTTTGCTCAAGAAGGTCCGCCTCGCGTCCGCCGTCGTGGAGGAGCTCGACCGCCGCGCGCTGGGTCAAAAAGCGCGCGACGCCGACGCCGGCGACACCGAGCGCCGTCATCGCGCGCAAGGCACGATTGCGAGCGCGTTAGAGAAACTCAAAGCATTAGGCGTACACGATGACGAGTGCGAATCGGCACGCGCGGCGGCGAACGCGGTGCTCGAGCAAAAGTTGAAGAAGAGAGCCGCGCGAGAGCGCGAAGCGGCGAAAGACGCCACCAAGCGCCAGCGACGCAGCGACGGTGCGAGCTCGATAGGAACGGTGAAAAGCGACGCCGCGTGGGCGCTGCATACGATCGCCAAGACTGCAAGCGGCGGTGCGGACGCGAGGGCGATGGATACGAAGGAGATTGAGACGCGGGCGCGGGCGACGGCTGCGGACGCCGAGCGCGTCAATCTCAAGACGTGTAACGCCGCGCTTTGGTCGATTGCGAAAATAGCGTCGCGTGTGAATGACGAAAATGCGTGTGCTCAAGCGCTCGGTAAGGCGTTCGAGGCGTTGTTGCGCCGTTCGGCGGCGTTTAGTGCGCGGGAGACGGATGCGAGAGCCGCGAGCACGACGTTGTGGGCGGCGGCGTCGACGCAACGGACGACGGTCGGCGCATTCACGGACGATGGCGCGATGCGGCGCGCGGTAAATGTCGCCGCAGAGGCTCTGGCGGCGAATGCGGACAAGGCGAACGCGCAAGATGCGGCGAATGCGCTTTGGGGCGCGGCGAAGCTCCGTCGGTCGTTGGATCCGGCGTGCGTGCGCGCGCTCATAGCGACGCTCACGACGACGCCCGTCGTCACCGACGGCACAGATGGCGTAAAATTAGAAGAACTCACCATTGCGTTGTGGGCTATGGCCACGTTTGCGGGGGACGGCATGCGAAATGTGCGTGCATGCGCGGCGCCGTTGATGAAGCGCGCCAAAGAGGCGACGAAAAAGCCAAAGACGTGGAGCCCGCAAGCCATCGCCAACGCCGCGTGGGCCGCGGGTAAGCTCGCGACGACGAGTGGCGATGACACTGAAGATGACGCCACGCACAGCGAGGCGTGCGTAAAGGATGCCAAACAGCTCGTCACATCGTTGATTCCAGCGGCGAAATTAGCCGTGCTCACGGCGCAAGGATTCGCGCACGTGCTCGCCGCCGCCGCCGCAGTCGCCGTCGACGCCCGTCTCGTCGGTGATTTGGCGAAATTCACCGTCACTGGATTGAAAACGCACGCATCGACGTTGACATCGACAGATTTAGCATCTGTAGTCGAGGCGGTGCGGGATTTGAAATTGTGCTCGAGCATGTCAGACGGGACAAAGCTCGCGGAGGATATCGCGCGCGCCGTCGAACGAGGCGTCGACACATTCGATTGGCAAGCGTGTGGGCGTTTAGATTTGGCTATTGAAGACGTGGTGAGTGCACAAGACGTCGAACGGTTGCGAAAGTCGTTGAATGCGCGAGGGAAGGAGGTGTGCGACGCCGTGGATGCGAAACGATTGGAAGTCGAGCGCGGCGCCGCCGACGCGCTATTGTCGCTTTCCGGCGACTATTCCGCGCTCACCGCCCCGTTTGACGCCAACGCTGCCACGATGCTCGTAGTTGATGATAGATACAGATTAGTGACCAAGAAACTTCGCCGCGTCGGATGGCAAACAACAATGTGGCAGAGATTTAGTTGTGGCGAACATGCAAAAGGCGCGTCCTGGCTTGAGCGCGATGATGGCAACCTCGAGCCATTCGCCACCGCTGTCGTGCGCATGCCGCCAACGAAGGCTTCATTAGATATGGTTCTACACGCCGTTGCCGCGAATGTACGTTTCGGTGGACGTGTATGGATTTATGGCGCCACCGCGGAGGGCGTCGGTGCCGTAGTCGCGGATTTGCCGAAGGTGCGTTTTTCGTCCCGTCTTTATTTTTCTTCTTTTATTTTCCTCGCACTGGCATACTCTTGCGCACACAGTTCATGCGTGCGTCAGAGCGTTCATGTACACAGTGCTACATCAATGCCGGGTCGCAGCTGCCGCTGCTCACTCATAGGGCCATCCAACCCTGAGCGCCGGCTGTCCGTCTGGCGAATAATAATGAGCCTCGATTGAACGCCCCCGAGCGCCTTTCGAGTTCGTAACGTTCGCTACATTCCTCACGTTCTCGTGCTTTCTACTCGTCACTCACCACGTCCAATATCTTTTCTTTCACAGGGAATGTTCAAAGACGCCAAGCTTAAGATGCTCAACGCCGAATTCGGTGTCGTGCGATGCGTGCGAACACAAGATGCCGCTGGAAAACGCGGCAAGGCGCTCAAAAGCTGGCGCGAAAAGAAAACCCTCGACTTATCATCCGTGATCCCAGCTACTAAGGCGGGTAAACGAGTGAAAGATGCGACGATGTCATGGACGTCGTATCCGGGATTATTTGCGGGTGGCGGATTGGATATCATGACTTCGGCGTTGCTGCGACAATTCCTACCGACGCTCGAGCGCAAAGACGCGCCTCGAGTATTAGATTATTGCTCAGGAAACGGCGTGATCGCCGCAGCGACGAAGCTCATCGCACCGAAAGCCCACGTGACAGTTTTAGATGCCGACGCGTGCGCGCTCGACGCGTGCAAAAAGAATTTACCAGACAACGTCGAGCGCGCGCTGTCAGACGGTTGGACGTCGCTCGCACCAGACGCCGCGTTTGACATCATCGTTTCCAATCCACCCGTACACTTGGGCGTTGTCGTGGATTTCGAAATCACGAGGAAACTATTAGACGCGCTTCCAACTCGATTGACGGCGACGGGCGCGGCGTACGTCGTGACGCAGCAATACGTTCCCATGCGCGCACTCGCGCGGGACTCGTCATCCTTAATCGACATCAAGGTCGCCCGCGCCGACGGCCGTTTCGTCGTGTGGAAGTGTTCACGAAAGTCTTAAAGCTTTCGCATGTAAATGTACAAAAAACTTAGACGCACATTGATGGATGTCGTCGCGCCGAGCCGCGCGTACGCCGTCGGCTCCGCGCCCCGTCCGACGCGCTCCGCGCCGAGAGCTCCACTCCACGACGCCACCGCATCGCGCGCCGCGCACGACCCGCGGGAAAACACGCCACAGTCACGCCCGTACCGCCGACACGCCCAGCCGGCGCGCGCCGTCGTCGCCAGCGACGCATACGACGCGCGTGTGGCGTTTAAACATTCCTCGTGACAGTTGCACAACCATCGACATCGCATGCGCTGCACGTTCAATCAAGACGGCGCGTGCTTCGCCGTCGCGCGAGCGAATGGCTCGAATCGTGGATTCACGGTGTACACGACGTCACCGTACCGCGAGACGTTTGGGCGCGTGTTTCGCGACGGAGGCGTGGCGCGCGCGGAGATGCTGTTTCGCTGCAACATCTTGGCTCTCGTCGGCGGCGGCGACGAACCAAAGTTTAGCCCGAACAAGGTGATGATTTGGGATGATCATCAAGGTCGATGCATCGGTGAGCTAGCGTTTAAAGTGCCCGTGCGTGGGGTGCGATTGCGGAGGGATAAAATTGTCGTGACGTTGGAGCACAAGGTGTTCGTGTACCACTTTTCAAATTTAGAGCTCGAACGACAGATTGACACGAGTTCCAACGTCGAAGGGTTGTGCGTGATTTCACCCACGACGGAGACGACGGTGATGGCGTGTCCGGGGTTGAACACTGGGCAAGTACGCGTGGAATTGTTTGATTTGGGGACGACAAAATTTATCGCCGCGCATGAAGCGCCGTTGGCGTGTTTAGCGCTGAGTGCCGATGGGCGCTTACTCGCCACGGCATCAGAAAAAGGTACCTTGATACGAGTATTTGATACCATCAAGGCGCGCTTATTGCACGAGTTTCGTCGCGGAAGTGACCGGGCGAAAATTTATTCGCTTGCGTTTTCGCCTCGGAATAATTTGTTGGGCGTGACGAGCGATAAAGGCACAGTGCACGTGTTTCGTATTCCCGATAGCGCCACCGCGCCGACATCGTACGCTTCAGCATCTCCCGCACCACTCTCATCGTCGGCGGCTGCCCGCGCCAGTGGTGGTGCGTCGACATCTTCGTCGACTGTCGCGTCGATTTTGGGCCAGAACAAATTCGTCAAGAGTTTACTTCCGAAATATTTCCGCAGCGAATGGTCCATGGCGCAGTTTAAACTCGCCACAACGACGCGTTCCATAGTGTCGTTTCCAATCACGGATTCCGATACCATTGTCGTCGTCAGTGAAACAGGCGAATTCGCGCGACTCGTCTTTGACGACGTCGCCGGAGGCGTCATGCGGTGCGTGGAATCCCACAATTTCGCCATTGCCGACCCCGCCCGCGACTGATACATCCGCTACATCGCACACGCGCGCGAACACACGCGCGGTTGACAGTTATCCATACCCCTAGCACGCATGGCGCGCGTGAACGCGCGTCAACATATTGTAGCGCAGCGTTTTCAAAATCCACGCGCCGACGCGCGTCCCGACTTCGAGCCTCACACCCGCGCGCGTGCGCGCGCGGCATGTCACCCATCACCGCGACGCGGCGCGTGCGATGGTTCACCGCTATCCGCCGCCGACACGCGTGCGCGTGTGCGACGGCGCGTGTCTCCGTCCTCGCGCTGCTGCTGCTCCTGCTCTCGCGCTCGCTGATGCGATTAGTCATCTCCTTCGCTCCGCCTTCGGCGGCGCCACCCGCGCGCGAGCTCCCACCTGTGCAGGCACCGTCACACGACGACACCGTCATTGACCTGCGCCAGTTTCGCGCGCGATTCGCCGGCACCGCGGTGTGGATGACGTTTGGCACTGCGGAGGTGCGCGAGGCGGCGGAGAATTGGTTGGCAACCTCCCGCGCGAGCGGCGTCGACGCCCGGTCCGTGCTCGTCGCCGCGTTCGATGATGCGTTTTATGCGTGGTGTATGCGTGAGAGATTGTCATCGAGCGATTGGGTGTTTACGTGCGCCGACGCGCGGATGGCGATGACGACGAAGAAGGATGCGTTGAACATTGGCATTGATAGTTTTAGAGAAAATACCGACGCGTTTAACGCGCTGATGCGCGCGAAAGTGAAGTGCATAGAAGTAATGTTGAGAAGTGGGTATAATTTGGCCGTATCGGATGTTGATGTGGCGTGGATACGGAATCCACTCGAGTATTTTGCGTCGGGGACGCTGGCGGATGTCGATGTGGCGGTGAGTTCGGATTCCATGTATCATTTCGACGGCGAGGCGTACGCGCGCGCCGAGCGCGCCGCTGCGGGCACTGGTTTGCAGCGGTGGAGCGAGCTGTTGGACGCCACGGGTGAACACAAGTTTCCTTTGACGTTGGATATGAATGTGGGCATTATGTACTGGAGATGTACGACGAACGCGATTCAATTCGCGACGGATTGGACGCGAGCGTTGCATCTCGGGACGAATATTATTGATCAAATTTATTTCAATTTACTCTCGCGAACGCGAGAAGTTGGGTTGGTGCGCTCGTTTTGCAAGGAAAGAGTTCGCGCGACGGATGATATGCGGCGCGCGTGCGTGCACACAGAGTTACGTTTGCCGCACCTTGGGGACAACTGGCCAAAGACAAATCTGTCGTACGGCTCTAAGGAGCTCGACGAATACGATATCGAAGGTGCGTGTCCCATCGACGCATGCGTTCGCGGCGTCTCGGACGCTGATTTGGATGGCGAATTCGCCGACGCGTACATGAAAGGCGAGCGACCGCTGTATTCGTACGGTGGCATGAGCGGGAGCGTTCGATTCGCCGTGCTCCCGACGCAGCTCTTCGCGAACGGCATCACGTACTTTTCATTCGGACATCGTTTGTCGCCCAATGCGTTCGCCGTGCACAACACATACGTCTACGGTGGATTTGCGGGTAAAATGTGGCGCTTTCGCGAAAGTGGACTCGTCGCTGGCGAGAAGAAAACAAAGTTTTTGACGCCTGCCGGCGAAGACGTCAAGGTGCTCGTCGTGCGTTTTGACATTCCACGGGCCGTCGAAGAACAAGCGTTGAGTGCGCGCTTGACGCCGCGCTCAGACGTGCCGCACGGTCACATAGCCGCGCTTACGTGGCAGATGAATCGCGTGCGAGACGCGCTCGCCGTCGCACGCCTGACGAATCGCACGCTGATAATCCCGCAGTTTCTGTGCGGCTGTCAGCGGCATTTTCATTACATGAGAAACTGTACTCTCGGCGACACGCCGCTGCCATTCGCGTGTCCGCTCGACCACGTAATGACGCCTCTGAGATTTTCCGAGCACGGCATACGCGCGCGCGAGGCGTCGTACTTTCAAAACCGTCTCAAGGCTGGCTTACCACCGTTTGTTGGTTTGGCGCCGAGAATCGCTGCGTGCGCTCCAGGCGCCGACGTCGCGGCGTGCGCGTCTCGTCTCCCCACCGCCTCTGGCGAGTTATCCAAAACCGCTGGATACGTCCCAGTCGACACCCCAATCGACAATTCACCCGTGAACATCTCAACGCGCATTCTCCGCGCGCCATTTAACGCCGAGGACGTCCTCGCCGTCTTTTCCCGGCTCGCCGACGAACCCGTCGTCGCGCTCGATGTCGTCGACCCCCCGGACGACACCAACGCCGTCTATTTCAGCTCATTCAACACTGACGGCGAAAATGATGCGTTTAATCGCGCCATGCGCGCCATCACGCACGAGGCGTGTTGTTTCGTGAACGGCACCAGGCCGCACCTCCCGCGCGTCGTCGCGCGACCGCGCGCGCAACACATGGACGTCACATAGAATACACATAGATAACATAAAGAACTGTATCATTACTACCCAAGTGTCCGAATTATATTTTATCTCAACCATGTCACGCCACCAATGTCTCATGTCCCACATACATGGGCGTATGGTGCATACACTATGTGTTCAGACCTCGATGACGTCGATGACGTCATCGACGTCACCCACGCCCGTCGTCCGCACTCTCTCACGCGCGTCGCCGACGATGTTCGCCTCGAGCTCCCGCGCCGCGTTCGCGCCGAAACTATCGCCGACGTCATCCCGCACGCCCTCGCGCGCGTCTCGCCCCGCGCACCGCGCCGTGCGCGTGCACGCGGGCCCATTCGATGGCATCCAAAAAGCGATCGCCGACAACAAGGCGGTGCTCGCGGAGCGCGAAAGCGCGAAGCGCGCGTCGCCGCCGGGGGTTCCACCGCCGCCGATCGTGCCGGAGATTACGCCTGCGACGTTTGGTTTCGTTGATAACGCCGAACGGATGAATTCTCGCGCGAGCATGGTGGGCTGGTGGGCGTTGTTGCTCGTCGAGGGCGTGGCTGGGAAAGGGTTGCTTGAGATTTTTGGATTTACGGTTGGGAAAGGGATCAACTTTACGTTTTAAATCTCGTTTTCGTCGTCGTGTGATGATGTGAGAATATTTCTCATGCGCTTTGTCTGTGTCTTGGTGATGGAGATGAAGGGCGTGATGAGTACTAGCTAGTAGAATGTTTGTGACGCAGAAAATTTTGTACGCGAAGCGTCGTCCTCGTCGTCCACATGTTCGTTCTCCGATCCTGCGCGTGTATTTCGTGCATGCTCGTGTTGTGTATTACAGTGATGCGGTAAAAGCGTTCGGTGTTGTAGTCTACCTATTGTGTGTCGTGAAGGTTGTGGTCGTTGCTCTAGTACGTAAAATAAGTGAGGCGTCCCTGGGGAAAGTTTTTGGAAAAATGCGACGCGCGTCGAGTTTAAGACGCGGCGTCAGCCGCAGTTCGCGGACGGCGATTCGCGTGCTCACCATTTCTGGGTTTGCGCGGGGGTTTGGGTTGCTGCATCGCGGCGATTTGGTCGTACTCAGGAAGCATGACGCCAGACGACGCGATGAACCTCTCGATGATGTCGCGCGCCAGGTCGATTTGCTCTGGCGTCCCGCACACGTCCAACTGCCGGTCCGGCGCAGCGCGTTTGCCATCTGCTGTGTGTGTGATGACCGTTTTGTGGAGTTTGATTTTCGCGCCGCTGACCTCGCGCGCAATGTCAATGTTGCAGCCACCCTTGCCCAAGACGCTTCCGACGTGGTCGTTTGGAATTTTCATCGTCAGCACGTTCGGCGGCGTCTGCGGCGTCGGCGGCAGCAGCTCACTCTCCTCAATATCGTCGTAGGCAATCTGCGTCATGCCATACATCATTTCTGTCTGCTGCCATGTCGCATTGGGGCTGACTTCTGCCGCGTTCGTCGTCGTCGTCGTCGTCGTCGTTCCGGGCGTCATCCGCTCCGCCGCCTTGTGCCGCATGTTCCCGCGCAAACGCCCGCTCACGATACGAATCGCGCTCGCACACGCATCCGCAGGCCACTGTCCAATCTCAAGTAATTCATCATCATCGTTCGCACACGCGGGTAACGCGTCTGCGGGTAACACGCGCACTGTCGCACCGGTTTCGTTACGAATTTGCTTGATGATGCTCCCGCCCTTGCCGATGACGCACCCGATGTGCGTCGCGCGCACGAGCAATCGAAACGGTGCGGGAACTTCGCTCCCTGCGCTTTCGACGATGCACCGATACGCACGAAATAACGCCACCTGTGCTGCAAGAAGCGGTGCGGAGCCGTCATCGCTGGAGCTGACGCAAATGATGCGTTCATCCGCGCCGTCGACGCGTTCGCACACCTTCACCGTGGCGCCCGTGTCCCGCCGAATGCTTTGAATCACTTCGCCATTACGCCCAATGACGCTTCCAGTCTTCGCCACTGGACATAACAGTCTGAATATAATTTCTGCACCCCCTGGGACGTGGACGCCGTTGACGTTCATGCGCGTGGACATGTTCGTGGGTGTCGCGCGGCGTTCAGTCAATCCTAACGCTTCGTCTTTGTCTTCGCATTCTCCACCCATCATGAACGCCTCGATGGGTGATCGCGCGGACTCGCCAGTCAATACGCGCGCTGGGTGTTGGCGCAAATGGCGCGCGATCATGCACAACGCCGCGCGCACGCTCGCGATGGTGGCGTCGCGCGCGCGCGGTTGACCGTCAGCGTCCCGAGCCGGCGACGTGATTTGAATGAGCTCATCCCCTCGCGAAGCGCACGTAGGTAACATCATCGCCGGCATCACGCGCACCGTCGCTCCCGAGCACTCGCGAATGGCCGAAATAACAAGCCCGCCTTTACCGATTAAGCTGCCAACTTGCACGCGCGGGACAAGGAGACGACACATGGTTGCCGCGTTGTTCGCGTTTGAGCCGCCGCTCGACCCCGCCGCGTCGTCGTCTTCGCCGATGATTGTATCAAATATCCTGAACAGCGCGCGTTCCGCCATCGTCACGCGCGAGTCATCGCCATCGCTACTCGAAGGCTCACTACCCTGGCCGTCATTGTCATCGATATCGGCGCTTCCTACGATGATGACGCGCTCGTCCGCCCCTCGAGCAGCCGTTTGCACCTTGACTCGCGCCCCCGTGTCCTCTCTGATGCGTTTTATTACGCACCCTTCCTTCCCAATCACGCGACCGATTCGCGTCATGGGGCATAATAATCGATAACTCACGCTCGGTACCGCGTTCGGAGCGACGCCATCGACTGACGTCGCCGTCGCCGCGCGTCGAGCCGGCGCGGAGCCGCGTGAGCCGTCGCCGCGCGCGTCCAGCTCATCCATCAAAAAACCCGTCGCGCGCTCGATCGCCGCGGCATCCATTGCCAAATCATCCCCGTACGCATCATCATCCATGAATTCCAACGTCGCTTGCGCCATCATTCGCCCGCGTCGCGATGCGGCGGCGCACTAATCCACGAGCAAATCAGCACTTTGACTTTTTCTAGATCGCGTTCGAGCTCACGTCGATGAAATCGCGCGCGCGTCGCCTCGCGCCCGTGCGGAGCGCGTTTTGCGCTACACGCAATGTGCTCCACCTAATATCCTACGTTTTTCGCGCGTCGACGGCGATGTCGTCGCGTCAGCTATTGACGATGGATGGTTGGATTAGTGTGCGAGCGAGGAGCTTCACATCAGCACACGTCGCCGTCGCGGATGACGTCGCCGTCGTCATCCGCGCCGGCGCTGGGGATGAAAATATGCGCGTATAACTTAGTGCCCGTGCGCGACCCGAAGCGATGCTCGCGGTGCAAGACGACGCACTACGCTGACGCTGAAGCGCAGCGCGCGCACTGGCCCACGCATAAACACGTGTGCGTGGATAGCGTGGCGTCGAGCGCGGCGGTGGAGGCGATCGGCGCGTACACGTGCTCGCAGGCGTTTAAAGAATTAGTGAAGACGCTGCACGCGGTGTTGACTCTGAGCGATGCGATTGCGCCCGCGTTGTTGGCGCCGTTGTTCAAGCGGGTGAAGGAAACGCTGCACGAAGACGACGACGCGCAGATTGAAATGCAATTTCACACGTTTGGACGGCAATTTGGATTGTTTCCCGCCGCCGTGGAGCGATCGATAGATTTGTTCTGGGCATGCCCTGGGATGGTTGATTGCCTCCTCGGGGAGGATTTGTTGACGCCGAGCGGGAGAAAGTATAGACGAATGCACCCGTTCGGGTTGCCGAGCGGGAAGAGTGGTTACTTAACCGCTCAAGATCGAGCCGAGTTTTCATTCTTTGAGCGCAAACGGGACATGTTTGATGAGGACGAGTACGGCAAGTTGACGTCGCATGAGCGCAAGGTGCACAAGTATTCTTTTGGGTTGGCGCACATTTTGACGGGGACGGCGATTCACACGACGCAGTCACATTTTTCCATGAATGACGGATTAGGGAGGGTTCGGAAGTGTCACGCGTCGCGCGCGTGCGCGAAAAAGCTTTTAGAGTTGTGGTGCGATCCCATAGTTCGTAGTATATGCGGTGCGGGCATCGCATGTGGGCCCGCGTTGGCGTTTACCGTCATCCACAACGCGATAGACGAGTTTGAGACGAAGGAGTTAGAAGCCCTGTTCCCGCCTGAGCAACTGTCCTCTCCGGGCATCGCCATAGATCATCTTCTCTTGGCTTTACTCAGCGAACTTCGCTCGCCCGAAAATGGCATCGAGCGCGCCCTCGAAGCCATTGAGTTCCTCACGGGGTCGATGATGGCGGCGCTGAATCTGGGTGACTTGCCAGACTCGCCGAGCGAATTCTCGGTCTTGGGTTGGCCTTCAAACCGCGCCCAAGGTATTGAAGTTCAAAGCAGATTCGAAATAACGCGCGCGATCTGCGCCATCGGGATTGAACGCCGCGCGGCGTTGGCGTTGGCGTTTGCTGATAATAGATTTGAAGCTTTGGCTGACAAGGTGGCGTACAGAAATCTAAAACCGTGGGAGAAGACTGATGCCGATCCCGACTACGTCTCCGCGTTCGTTCGCGGATTCATGTCATGCGTCGTGACCATGTGCTGTGTGTGTTCGGGTCTGTCAAAAAAAGGTAAAAACGATTGCGCAATCGTGATGGTTGCCGCCGCACAGGCGCTGTGGCTGCCTGACGCTGCGAGCAACGAGATACAGCGTCCATTGTGCGCCCCCGGGAAGCGTTTCTCCGGCCGCGCCGCTTTTCACTGGCTTATACGCCGATGCAACGTCGTGAACAAGAACGTACCTCTCAAGATGATGAACAATTCAAAGGAGCAATTTACAGCAACCACCTGGTTTAAAGCAACCACCGACATGCTTGACGTCACGAACGTCGTTGACAATATTCCGTACCATTTAATGGATTGGTACGCCGCCAAGTGGCCGCGCCAAAAGTGCATCAATGAAGATCAATTCGACCGCGCCGACGAGAAGCTCGAGTGCTTGGATTTGTGCCTCTCCTCCGACAACATGCGTCGAGCGTATCACGCAATGTACGCGCGCTCACCGCTTGAAAAGCCGTCGAAAGCAACGGCGCCGCGAAAGCAACGGCGAACGTGAGACGACGACTGAAAACTCAATCATTATAGGCGAAGGCCGTCATGTGCCGACATTTCACATGAAAGATGACGATTTGCTTCTTGGAATGTCTCGTCGCCCCCATTGTTTCAACCGCTTTGTAACAACAAGACTTCATTCGCGAACGCTCGGCGCGCGCGGCGCCTTCAATCGCACGCACACACGTACACGCGCATACATACGCGTGTATACGCGCACACTCGCACGCGCGTCGTCCCACGCGCGTGGTGTATTCTTTGTGTGCTGAGTAGTTTGTAACCGGTTCGGCGTGGGCTACAGAAAATGATTAATGCCCCGGGACATTCGCCGCGCCGACGCGATCGCCCCAGCGCACGCATCGGACTATTCCTCGCATGCATCGCAGCGCTGAGCGCCACCGCTCGCGTTGCATTCGCGCAAAGCACGTGCGTGGGCCAGGGACAAACAGCCATCTTTGTCGCGTTTAGTGAGAACGCGCCCGACGCCGTCTTCAAAAGCGACGACGGCTGCCTCGCCGGTGGCGGTCGCGGCGTCGGGTGTTGCCCCGGCAGCGTCTGTCGCGATTGCCAGGATCAAATCAACGTCGTCGAAGTCCAGGGCGCGACTGTGGAGCTGGCGTATTTTAGTTGCGCGTGCGAAGCGTGCGCCGTGGGGACGGTGCAACCGCTCGAGGCGCAGACGTCGTGCGTGCCCTGTCCCGCCGGTTGGTTTCAAGATGTCACCGGCCAGAGCGCGTGTAAGCCTTGTCCAGTAGGGACATTTAGCACGGCGATTGGGAACTCCATCGGGTGCACGTCGTGCGGCGAGGGCACATCCGGGACGTCGAGTTTGGAGGAGTATTACGCAGCGACGACGAGAAATTTCCGAGCGCCAGCCACCGGAGATGGCTCTGTGTTCGACGCCACGCTCGCCGCGACGCGTTGTACGCCCTGTCCAGCTGGGACGTACGGTGGTGGGGCGGGCGAGGCGTGCAGGCCGTGTGCGGCGGGGTATTGGAGTAATGAACAGGCGCGCACGTGCTCGCCGTGTCCGGTGGGGACATATAGCACGACGACGGGCGGAGCAGGCATCGGATCATGCCTCGCGTGTCAGGCTGGCGAGAGCAACGATGCCGAAGGATCGACATCGTGTTATCAAGTGTGCCCGATACCCAACTTATCGTGCCCGGAGAGCGCGAAACGCGCGCGCGGGGTGTACGAAGCCAAAGAGGCCGCGCTCTCCGTAGGGCGCACGGTTGGCGTCGTGGGCGATGACGAAATCCTGAACTACCGCGCCGAGCTTTGTAAAGCCGGATGCACAAAGTTTCGCGAAGCATTTTGCCTCAAAGAATGCCTTCTCGAGCACAACACGGATCAGTGCGCGAACAATGCGTGGAAAACGCTTGCGACGTTCACATGCGAGTCGAGCGCGTACAGTTTCGACCATTGGTGTTCGACGTTCGGCGACCCAAACGCCGACGGCTGCGACGCGTACACGCCACCACCGCCACCCACGCCACCACCGCCGCCCCCATCACCACCACCGGTCGCGGCAGACGCCGCATCGGCGACACCGCGGGCATCCGCGCCCGTCAGACGCCGCGCGACGTGAATCCATCAGACTGACGCGCGCGCGCTTAATCCGCCTTCTACCCCCGCCCACCCGCGCCGAACGCGGCATAGACCACAACCATAGTGCATAGACCACAACCATAGTGTATTAATACCATAGCCACCGCACGTCGCTCGCGCACGACGATCGCCGCGCCCCGAACGGCGTCCAAACGCAGCTTCAACCTGTCCCACGCATCCACTATCGACAGATCCACGTCAGCACCCCAATTTCCCACAATCGCAGTTTTGGACATACTAGAGAACCATATATTAGTATATATGGTATTTATACCCCACATAGAGTGCGCTGCGCATGTATAAAAATATACTCGGACACATGGGACATAGAGACGATACAAACCAGCCATATCACGCCCGTTGAATATCCACCTTTCGTGTGCGCGAACGCACGCGACTGCCGATGGATCCCGCGATCGCGCGCGTCGCGCATCGGCACTTCCCCGCACGCACGACCACGATCACGATGGCTTCGTCCCTCCAAACCTTCACCGGTTTCACCACCCAACAACTCCCGTCCGCGCGCCGCGCGGGCGCCAAGTCCTTCCGCGCGCGCACCGCGCACGCGATCGCCGACGCCACGACGACGATGAAGAAAAAGTCTGTCGGCGACTTGACGAAGAAGGACTTGGAAGGCCAAACCGTCTTCGTCCGCTGCGACTTGAACGTGCCGCTCGACAAGGACTTGAACATCACCGATGACACGCGCATCCGCGCGGCGATCCCGACGTTGGAGTACTTGGTGAAGAACGGCGCCAAGGTGCTCGTGACGTCTCACTTGGTGCGTGCGATGCGATGCGATGCGATGCGATGCCCCGATCGGGTGGATTAGCGCGCGAATGCGCGCGATGCGACGCGATCGACGCGCGTGTGCGGTGACTGTGGTATGAAGTGATTTTTTTGTGAATTTTTGCGCGCGCGCGGAGAGCGCGTAGGGGCGTGGACGCGGCGCACGGGGGCGTCTTTGTGTGCGATCGGTGAATGCGATCCTTATCCACTCTGCTGATCGACGGGCGCGGCGGAGCGCGGCGATCACAGCGCGCGTGTGCGTGCGATAAATGCTCGTGCGGTGACTGACGATGATGTGTATTGTTTTGTTTGTTTCAACGCATAGGGTCGCCCGAAGGATGGCCCCGAAGACAAGTTCCGCTTGACCCCGGTCGGCGCGCGCTTGAGCGAAAAGCTCTCCTGCCCGGTGACGAAGATCGACGATTGCATCGGCGAAGAAGTCACCAAGGCGCTCGCGGGCATGTCCAACGGCTCTGTGTGCTTGCTCGAAAACACCCGTTTCTACAAGGAGGAAGAGAAGAACGATCCGGAATTCGCCAAGAAGCTTGCGGGTTCTGCGACCATCTTCGTCAACGACGCCTTCGGTACCGCGCACCGCGCGCACGCCTCCACCGAAGGCGTGACCAAGTACGTCAAGACCTCCGTCGCGGGTTTCTTGCTTCAAAAGGAGCTTGACTACCTTGATGGTGCCGTTTCCAACCCGGACCGTCCTTTCTGCGCCATTGTTGGTGGCTCCAAGGTTTCCTCCAAGATTGGCGTCATTGAATCCTTGTTGGCCAAGACGGATAAGATCATCTTGGGCGGTGGTATGATTTTCACCTTCTACAAGGCGCTCGGCAAGTCTGTCGGTGGCTCCCTCGTTGAAGACGACAAGATCGACCTCGCCAAGGAACTCATGGCCAAGGCGCAAGCCAAGGGTGTGAAGCTCTTGCTCCCGACTGACGTCGTCGTCGCCGACAAGTTTGCCGCCGACGCCAACACGAAGATTGTCTCCGTCGATGCCATTCCGGATGGCTGGATGGGTCTCGACATTGGTCCGGACTCCGTCAAGTCGTTCCAAAAGGAACTCAACGAGTGCAAGTCTGTCATCTGGAACGGCCCGATGGGTGTGTTCGAAATGGAAGCCTTTGCCAAGGGTACCTTTGCCATTGCCGATACGCTCGCCAACTTGAACGGCATCACGATCATCGGTGGTGGTGACTCCGTCGCCGCCGTCGAAGCCGCCGGCTTGGCTGACAAGATGTCCCACATCTCCACTGGTGGTGGCGCTTCTTTGGAACTCCTTGAAGGCAAGGTGTTGCCGGGTGTCGCCGCGCTCAACGAAGCGTAAACTCGCGTCGATGCGATTTTTTCAACGCGCGCTCAGCAACTCGTCGGCGATTCCTCGTCGACAGCCTGACTATCTGTGTTAATATCCAGTCAAATTTATACATTCACACATGCATTCACGTATTCATTCACGTATTCATTCATTCATTCATTCGCACACAAACGCCTTGGGCGTCATGGTCGCGACGACGCGCTCGTCCACCGCCGAGCAACGTCGCGCGAACCGCCCCATCGCGTCAACGACTCGCACCTCATCGCATCGCATCGTCCTCGTCCTCGTCCGTCGCCGCGTCGCCATCCACATCAACCTCTCTCTTTCTTCCAGACGCGTCATCGTACGCCAACGCATTCGCGCGGCGCGCCACGCGACGCACGACGGCGAAGAGATTGGCGCGTTCCTCCGCATCGCGTCGTCGCGACCAACCGAGCGGATGACGCAGATCGAAGGCGTCGTCGTCCGACGCTGGCGCCGGCGGCGCACTCGAGCGTTGAGGGCGCGCCACCATCCGTGCGATCGTCGTCGTCGTCGTCGTCGTCGTCGTCGTCGTCGTCGCCGTTGCGTGCGATGGAATGACGCGCATACATGCGGTTGACGCGAACCGTCTTTTAACGCGCGACGCGCGCGCGCGCGGCGTGTTCGCCCGGGCGCGCGCGCGAGAGGGCGTCACGCGATGTGCGTCGTCGCGTCGCGCGCGCCAGAGCGTCGCGCGATGGCACCGGTGGGCGCTGTGCGCGCGACTGGGCGAATGGATGACTGCAGTGTGCGGCGCGCGACGTCGATGTCCGAGGACGCCGAGCGCGCGCGAGATGCGTTGACGGCGCCGACGCCGACAGAGACGAGGCGGACAGAGACGACGACGACGACGACGACGTCGACGACGGGCGCGGAGGACGCCGATGCGCCGCGTCGCGTGGTGATTCTCTTTAAAGCGACGGGTGATGCGCCGATTCTGAAACAGAATAAAGTTCGCGTGCGCGCCGACGCCGCGTTCGCCGACGTCGTGGCGCACCTGAATAAATTGTTGAAAATGCCGTCGTCGTCGTCGTCGTTTACGTATTTGGGGGCGAGCTTTACGCCGGATTACGCGCAACGCGTTGGGGCGCTGTGCGACGCGTACGGCGACGGGCGACAGCTCGTGGTGTTTTACAGCACCACTCCAGCCTGGGGATAGATGTAGGATAGATGTAGATGTAGATGGGTTGTATTGAAAGGTGTATAGTGCACGTGTACGTGCATGTTTATTTTACCTCTGGGCCGACGTTGTAGGGCTTGAAAATGTTAAATCCGTCGGCGGCGGTGCTCAAGAGCAATCCGGGGATTTGCTTGTGCCAACGAATTTCCTTTGGATCCTTCAAGCCTTGATGGACAAACATGAGCTGCGGGGGCAAGTCGCTGGGCGCCAATGCGTTGTCTTTGGCGGCCATTGCCGCAGCTTCTTCTTCGGCGTCGCGTTCGACGGCTAAATCCCAAACGCACACCGTGTTGTCCGCCGACGCCGACGCGAGCATGGCGGAATCAAACGGCGCCCATTCCACGCTCGTCACCGCGTCGCGATGGAACGTAAAGTTTGCCACAAATTGTGGATTACTTTCGTTAAAGTTACGCAAATCCCAAATGCGCAGCGTACCGTCATCCGCGCCCGTGGCAACCATACAGTTTGCCAGAGCGTTCCACGACATGACGTTGACGTCGGCGTCGTGTGTTTTAACGCGCAACGCCGGCTTAGCGCGCTGACGGGTGTCCCACACGCACACTGTTTGGTCGCTCGAACATGACATAAAGACATTCGCTTCGGCTGGAGACCATTGAATGTCTTCCACCGCCGCTTGATGTCCCGTAAATGGCGTCGCGTCGACGCTCCATTTATCCGCCACTGGATCCCACACGTGAATCCCTCCGGCGCAATCGCCGCTCGCCAATCGCCCTTCAATCACTGGCGACCAGTCTAAAGCGTAGCCTTCATCTTTATGTCCCGTGAACACCTGCTTGGGCATCACGCGCGTCGGCGCCGCAACCTCCCCTTTACCGCGTTCATCGCTCGTCGTCGTCATCACCTTGGTCACCTGTGCGCTCAAATCCCAAACCATGACGTGCCCAGAATCACTCCAAGTCGCACACGTCGACGGCCGTTGCGGCATCGCTCGCACACGATTCACACACCCATGATGCACCACGCTCGCCACCATGAGCGTCGGCGCTGACCCACTATTATCGTCATCAGAGTCGCTCTCGCTCGCTTCCATGTCCTCATCCGCATCCGCGTCCCTCCTCGTCTTTTTAATCCTACTCACCCGCATCACCGACAACGCATTCTTCGTCGCCACGTCCGCTTGTGTACCAGTAATAATCAGCATCTCGTGCGGAAAAACCGCACGATCGGCGCCTAAATCGTCGCGCATGACATCGCACGAGAGACACGGCCACTCGTGCGCAAACGCGTGCAAGCAGTCGTACGCGCTCTCATCGTACTCAAGCTCAACGTCCGCGTCGGCGCCGTCCGCCGTCGGACGCCAGACTTCGGGGCGTTTCGGTTTCTGCGCGCCGCCCGCATCGCCGTCGTCGGCATCCATCGCATCGTCGCCGTCGCCGTCGTCGTCATCATCGGAGCTTTCGTCTTCGCCCTCGCCGATGGCTTTATACTCGACGTCGTCCTCGTCGTCGTCCTCGCCCTTGGCCGCGCCCGTGCGCTTGGGCAAACGCGGCATGGGCGTTTTCTCTCGTCGGTCTCGCGCGTTCGAGCGGTCGTGCGGCACGCGCGGCGTGCGCGAGCGCGGAATGCGCGGCGTCGCGATGTGGCGGCGGTGGCGGCGCGCGTGCGCGGCGCAACCACGCGGCATTTGCGCGCGCGATGGCGACGGCGGCGATGCGCGCGCGCGGCGGGACGCGCGGCAGGGATGCGCGCGATATCGCGCGCGCGCAGCGAGGGCGGTGCGCGCGCGCGAGGGCGTCAGGGGCGCGGATGATGGCGGGGGCAGGGATGCGCCGCGCCGCGCCGCGAGGGCATTCATGCGCGCGTGCGCGCGCGAGGGCGTCGAACGACGAAGAGGCGCCGCGCGCACCGGATGGATATTTGACGTTTGCCGTCGACCGCGTGATTCGATTGCCGATACGAGAGCGTGAAGGGGCGAGCGTGCGCGCGTGGTTGCGCGAGCCGAGCAACTTTATCGCCGTCGTGTTCGGCGCGGCGGAGGCTCGGGAGCGATCGAGCGTCGGTGCGCGCGGTGGACGCACGTTTGACGTGTGCGTGAATCCGCGGGAGTTATTTGGGTGGGAAATTACCCCGGAGTTTGCGATTGAGGCGATTCCTGGGGATGAGCGCGGGCGGGCGGTTGGCGCGAGCGACGCGGACGCGCGCGCGCGTTTAATCGGAGAGGGCTTACGTTTTGCGGGTGATCGTACCAAGCTTCCGCCTGGGTTTAAATCTATGGGCGTGTGGGCGTTCATTGACGCGCGCGTGGGCGTGGATGAAAGTGTGTCGACGGATTTAGAAACCACGGTGGCGACCGAGGTGAAGGTGCGCATCGCGGCGGATATTCCAGGAATTTTAAAAGCCATTCCTGGATTTTCGAGTGCAGGCGTGATGGCGATTGCGAAATCAATTGATATCGTGCGCGGTGGCATCACCGAAGCTACGCAAGCGACGTACGACGCGTGGGCGCAGGAGCAACAACAACGAGAAGGGTAAAGTAGGACATATAGTTTGAGAAGGCTTTTTGACGAGCCGCTCGCACAGTAGTTTAGTTTTTAGCGCCGCTTTGAAATACGATGATCTCTATGGATCACGTGATGATAGTAATGATGTTCATGTTTAAGTATTACTTTCACATTTTGACGTAAAGGTCGTCATTACACAAAGAATGTTTTATTCGCTACGCGCCGTTCACATTCAACGTCGACGGCGGACGTGCGCTCTCTCTTTTTCGTGTGGCACCACCGCGAGCAAGGTACGAGCACTAATGCATCCGCTAGTATTTTTACTTTATCGAACTTGAACAATCCCGGCGTTGACGAGTTTTTGAATCTTCGCCATGATCATCGGGTTGCGTTGATGCTCGGCTGCGGCTTTGGGGTCGGTGCTCATGTCTTGGAGCACTTGGCGCATCACCGGGTCAGAGAGAATTTGCTGAATCTCTGGGTTCGCCATCGCGCGCTCTTGACGTTGCTTGAGCTCATCTTCGCTCAACTGACCGGTGGCGCCCATATTGATTTGTTCGTAGCACTTGCGTAATCCTTCCTTGAGCTCGGCGTTCGCCGGGTCGTGCTTCAAACCTTCGTTGTACGTTTCGATGGCTTCATCATACGCCTTGGTGAAGAATTGCACGTGGCCCTTACGAGTGTAACCCTTCGCAAATGTCGGGTCGAGTTCGATGCACTTCTCTGCGTCCTTCAACGCTTCGTTGAACGCAGTGAGCTTAGTGTACGACGCCGAACGGTTGGAGTAAGCCTTGTGATCCTGCGGGTTGCGCGCGATAGCCTCGGTGTACTCCTTCACAGCTTCAGGGAACTTTTGATCCTTGAATAAGGCGTTACCACGTTCACGAGCTTCCTCACCCAAAGCAGGGTCCAAGTATGCCGCCGCCTTGGCTTCTTTAAGCGCCTTCTCTGTCTCGTTCAGGCGCTTGAGCGTATCCGCCGTGCGATGCTCGGTTAACGAGCGCTGGTACGCGTCGATCGCCTCTTCGAACTTGCCTTGCTTCACCAATGCGTTTGCTTTGCGCGTCATAGCCTTGGCAATGATCGTATAATCCGCTCGAAGCGACCGGCCAATCTCAACCGCGCTATCGCAATCGACGATGCACGCGTCGTAGTCGCCGTTTTCCAATTTCGCCGCCGCGCGGTTGTTCAAAAATGACACATCCTCTGGGTCAAAATCTACCGCCTTATTGTAGTGCGCAATCGCCTCTTCAAACTTGCGCGCCTTGTATGCGGCGTTGCCTAATTCCTTTTCCGCTAACGCGCGCTTGCGATCTTCGGTGAGTTCTGGTTCGGGCGCCTTTTCTGGTGCCTTGGGCGTTGACTTTGCGGGCTCTGGAGCCGAACGCGTCGGCTTACTATCCGCCTCGTGGTTGCCAGCAAACTCCTTCTCGGCATCGTCTCCACTCATCACCCGCACACCCATCGCCACAGAAAGCACATTCATCATTCTAGGATCACTCAGATACTGATTCAACGTGTTCACATCCTTTTGCACCGCCTGTAACATCGTCATGAAATCCGGTTGACTCAAGTACCCGCGCGTCGCCGGATTATTCGCCAATTTCGCCATCAAATCCGGCGAGTTAAACATCGAACCAATTTGTGACATCGAATCATCTCCACTTCGCTTTTGCGCCAGCACGCGCTCGACGTCTTGTAATCCACTGCGCAACATCGCGTCGTCGCCGACGACTTCCAAGCCTTTCATGTACGCCTCCCGAGCGCCTTGTAAATCCCCCGCCCCGAACAGCGCCCCACCCTTGCGCGAATATCCTTTCGCAAACGATGGATTCAAGCTAATCGTCGTTTCCGCATCCTTCACCGCCTCGCTCCATCTCTCTGCGCCCGCGTATGCGGCGCTGCGATTACTGAAATAGACGTGATTCGAGCCATCGATCGCGATCGCGCGCGTGAACGCATCGATCGCCTCGTCGTAGGCTTTATTCTTGAAGTGCTCGTTGCCTTGGGCTTTCAATGCTTCGGCGTCGGCGCTCATCGTGCGTCCGCGGCGTCTCGCAAGCGTCGCGCAGTGCCGTCGACGACGCGCGCGCCGTCGAAGGCTGTCGAAAGTCGAACGCGCGCCATAAAATCATCCACGCGCGTACTTTTCGTATCGTGTGATATTTAAGCCGATGAGATGTTCTAGCTGGGTGTCATACATCGCACGTGGTGCTGGAGTTCTCATACTGTGCGCGTTTTGAACCTATGCATGGCGCGTGCGCACTGCATGGCGCGCAGCGTGGTGCGGCATACGCGCGCGCGCGACGTCGACGACGCGCGTTCGTGCGTCGATGGCGGCGGCGATGACGTGCGCGAGGTCGTTCGCGTCGAACTCGTCGGCGTTCTGCGTCCGCTCGACCGCGCTGACGCCTACGCGGGCGCGAATGCGCGGTGGTGGGAGGCTGCGATGGGGCGTCATTGAATGCGCGATTCGCACGAAGGATGCGGTGAGTAAAGCGGCGGCGGTGCTGCAGATATCACCAAAGGTGCGTAAAAATTATGAGCGTCGCGTGTGCGTCGCGCGCGCGCGGTGTCGCGCAATGTGGTCGACGTGTGTGGGTCTCGAGCGCGCGGTTGGGTCTCGCGCGGGCGACGTCTCGCGCGCTCCGCGTCGACGACTGACGCTCTCTCTTTTCGCACGATACTAGGATGCTCGCGATGAGCGCAAGTTAAAACGTGCGTTTCGTGCTGCCGCGCTGCGCACGCACCCAGATATTGCGGGTGATAGTAGTGAAGAGGCGTTTAAAGTGGTGCAAAGCGCCTATCGCACGCTCCGCGCGTCGTTGCTCGAGGCTGAAGGCTCGTCAAGCGCTGCCGCCGCTCTCGAAGACGACGACGTGGAGTGGGCTGAGCATGATTGGAAGTGGAAGGCGCGATACGGCGACGTAAATGATCCGAATGTGGCGAGAAAGCATACGGCAGAGGAGCGCGCGCGCGCCGTCGAAGAGCAGCTCGGCCGCATGAAGTCGGCGGCGCAGATGCCCCCACAAAAGCGCGGTAAGCGTGTGATCAAGCCTATTTCGCAGCAAAGGGTGCCAACACCAGAAGAGATCGCCGCGATGGATAACTCTGCGAAGACTTCGTTCGGGAAGAACATGGCGAGCCGGCATAGTTCCAACAGTGCGCACGACGCGTTGAGCGCCCAACTCGAAGGCTTGCACCGGAAGAGTCACATCAAGGCGCGCGTTGCTGAAGACGAAGTCGTCGTCGAGGACGACGCCGCATCGGTTGGTATTCACTACTCCACAATCAAAGCCATTGAGGACAGCGAAGAGGAACGGTTCTTACGTTTAGCTCGTTTAGCGCGAGAGTGGCGCGCCAAGCAAAACACGTGGAGAGAAAACGGCAACGCCGGGGATAAAATGACACCCAAGGAATTACTCCAAGCCGCCGTCATCGGCGCTTCCATGGGTGCATGTAGTTAGCATGTTTCCGCTTCTATTATCATCACGAACCTACAGCAGTAGTAATAGACTTTGTACAAAAAAAGAACGTTAGATTACAAGGAATCCCACGCGTCGTAACGACTCGTCGGCGTCCGTGAATAAAATGAAAAAAGAATGGTCAAAATCAATACAGTCCGGAGGTGATAGTTCCACTTCTCGACGGACGAAAACAATTATTGGGTGCGACATGTCTCAAATCCAGGAAATACACAGCGGCAGTCTAAAAGAAAGATACTGATTGCTGCGGCGGAACGAGTTTGTCGGCGTTGAACACGTCCATGTCGTCATTCGGCAACGCTGCGTGACACCCGCCGTGCGCTGGTTTTCGACGGTTACGACGGGTGTCGCGTGGCGCTACCTTGCCACACTTGAGTTCTTGCTCCAATAAACCCGCCACGACGACGAGCGTGGAGCTCGCGCGCGGTTCAGGTGATTGCGAGCGCGACCTCGACACTTGCCTACGTTCAGGGCTAGGGCTTTGCATCCTCGCCATGGATGTGTCCTGCTGTTGCTTTGTCGTCGCATTTTTATTATGATGTGCGTCGACGGCGCGAAAAGAATCTTCCTTGACGCTTGAGCGACCTCGCGAGGGCGGAGCGAATAAAACTCCATCCTGCGTCAGCGCGCTCAACGCGCTGTTTTCACTATTCAATCGTACAGCTCTAGGCTTCAACGTCGCCACGTCGTCATCCGACGCCCGACTGACCATTTTTGTTGATCTCGGAGACACTGGTGGAGGCGTACTCGGTGTCGACGCCCGGCGACGCTTCGACAGGGGCGGCGAGCTCGCTGATTTATGTGTCGCCGTGCGCGACGCGACGTTGGTCGTCGTCGCCGCATCACCCGCGGCTTCGCGCTCATCCTTCGTCAAGTACACCGTCGTCGTTTCCGGCATATCCAAGTGTCCCGAACCCACGGTCCAGTCGTCGTTTGCGATCCTCTTAAACCTTGACGACGTGTACAACGCGTGCCGAATCTGACTCTTCCAATGCTCATTCGCGGTAATCAACCTCGACCCAGCACCGTGCTTACTCGCAATCCTACCCGCACGCTGACAAATCGAATAAATACACCTCAAACTTGCCGTATGATTAGGCTGGGACAAAATCGCATAGTGCACCAAATCATGTACGCTGTGAAACGCCCGCTCCGCGCCGTGACCCGCGTCTCGCGACCCCACCGCCGTCGTCGTCGGGGCGCCCGCATCCCGCGTCGTCGTCCCCACCATCGCCGTCGGTCGTCGTAACGTTGGTGATATCACCCCGGTCGCCCCGGTTCCTGTAAACATCCGCTGACTCGCCGCGTGAAACGCGCCGCTCACGTTCGCGCCCGCTGCGTTCAACGAACAAAAAAACACAAATTGGTTAGGGTCGATCCGCCAATCACGCCATGGGCGCTCACACCGCGATTTTGCGCGCCAGATAGCGCGTTCAACACGCATCGAACGTTTCGAGCGCGACAGACGGCGCGTGAAAGCCCCTACAGCGGCGGGCAACACCCCCCCAATCATCAACCTCGAGTGCACAAACGTGCCCTTTTTCCCGTACGCACCTCGCATGACATCTATCGCTCTCGGCGACACCTACACCGTGCGCGCAACGCCACGAACGCATCGTCAGTCTTCGCGCACATATATCCACCGCACGCATTCGCGCGTTCAACCCCGCCCGCGCGCGCGAGACGCGCGAGCGCGTCATCCGCGAATCCACCCATCCTCGCCCGCGACGATGCACGATTCTGTGACGATTCGACCACACGTACGCGTTGTGTGACGTCCTCAAAGGCGCCACCGATGCGCCCACCGCTGGCGATTGGTTTGTACATTGTTTCTCCCGCGCGTGTGCTGTGTGGTGCGCGTCGCACGGGGCGCGCGCGCGCGGGAATGGCCACCGGAATCACGCCGCGTCAGCCCGTGGCCGTTGCCCCGCCAAGGCACTTTTTGCCGCACGCGTGACACTTTATTACCCCATGGATGAGACTTGCGACCAATCACGACCTGGTAATAGTACCAGCTCTGGGTGTAGATTATTAATTTAGTTTATCGCGCTTAACCTAGAACTCGAGTAAGGAAAAATGTACATTTGAGTATGTGTGTAATTTGGCGGGAAATGTTTATCTGGAATGGGTGGATGAGGGAGATCTTATAGTGTGCGCGTGCGATGGCTTTGTGGCGTTTTATGGGGGGGCGTGGTCGTGGCTATTCAAGTCGTCTATTCTATAGTGTGGCTATTCGAGTCGTCCAAGCTTTGGTCGACGGTGCGCTGTCTATGGTGTCGTCGGCGTCGTCGGCGATGACGGGGCGACGTGTTTTGTATTGGGCGCGTCGACGACGGGCGCGGTGGGGCTGTGCGTGCGGGAGGCGGACGCGGAGGACGCGCTTCGGGCGAACATGGAATACGCGCCGAACGCGACGAGCGCCGTCGAAGCGCCGAACACGGCGATGTCTTGCCAGATGAATCCGCTACGCGCGAGCCATAAATGTGATATTCTTGATAAGTGACGTTCGCCGCGCTTGACGGCGCTGGATGCGCTCGCGGCGCGGAATTCGGCTTTCCGGCGTTCGGCGGCGAGTTTTTCAAATCTCCACCAGTCGGCGTCTTGCGCCCGTTTTCGGGACATGGCTGCGGCGTGCGCGCGGCGGCGCTCGATTTCTTCTGTGGTCCAATGGGTGTTTGTGTCCCAGTCTTCGTCGTCGTCGAACGTGTTGGTTGACTCTTGGGCGGCGCCGGTTCCGCGCCAGCGGTTGTCGCGCGTCCACGCCCGGTTCGCGCCGCTCGTCGACGCCGACGATGACGGTGTAGTGCCGCGTGAAGAGTATAACCCACCGTGTACGTCGCGCGAGAGCGACATGTCGTACGATGCGCGCTTGGATTTGTCCTTGAGTACGTCAAAGGCGGCGGAGATCAGCGCAAAGGTTGCCGCCGCGCCGTCTCCGCCGGCGTCTGGGTGATGCGTCTTCGCCAGCCTTAGGTACGCGCGTTTGATGTCCACGTCCGTGGCCGTGGGCGGAACGCCAAGCGTTTCGTAGTGCGTGCGCGCCATGCTTTAGAGGTCAGGCAGATGTTGGTTGCGGTGTCATGTTGGGCGTCGCGCGCGTCGACGTGTGAGGTGAGTGAAGAATGTGTATCGTACAAAGATGCGCTAAAATGTATGCGCGTGGCGTGCGCGTGTGCGCGAAACCGTCAATGCCGCCACCAATGTGGTGGTATGTCAATATGTAGTAGTATAGCTGTTGTACTTTCGTCATCTGTCGGCATACGCCGGCGACGGTCAACCAAACATGCTTTGGGACATGGACTCGTTGACGTTTGTTCGGAGCTCTTGTCGATCGCTGTCCGCAGCCTGCGTCTCGATCCATCGTCCGTGTGGTAATTCTGCAATCGTTGACGCCGATCCTGCGCCCGTGGCGCCTCCGTCATCCTCGTCGTCGTCGATAAGCTTACATTCACGTTCGAGGCGGGCGACGGATTCCTTCGCGGCGTCATCTCGCCGCGACGACGCAAACAACCCCGCGCGATCAGCGGTAAGTCGCACGTTGTAGTCGTAAAACACCGCACCTGATGTCACCACAGCAAGTTGTACTTCGAGCTGGCGCGTAGACGCCGAAGCATCCAATGAAGGCGGCGCGTACTTATCCGCGGCGCTTCCCGGCGTCGGTTGGAGCGCGCACAGCGACCACGACGTCGCGCTCGTGCGAGGCAACGTCACCGTAGCGATTGCGCGCGACGGTTCGATTGCGTTTCGCGCCGCAGCAATGAACTTACGTGGTTGCACATGTTTCGTTACGCCCGTCACCGCGGCACCGGCGAAGGATGCAATCTTCCCGAAGACTCCGGCGCGAGCGCTCGCGAGTTTCGTCGCCGTTGTCGTCGCTGCTTCGCTTACAGACGCTTGAATCGTCCCATCGCGTTCTGCAGTGACTGCGCCGCCGGCGTGGGTGTCATATCCATCCACTGCGCCACGCGTCTGGTCCACACTCTTCGCCTCGCCCTCAATCGCAAACACGTGCGCGGTGCCTTTATCGCTCGAGACGCACAACAACGGCGGATGAAATGTCGCGGCGCCGAAATTCAAACTTTGAATCACGCTAGACGTCGCCCCGCGACGGAAACTCCACATTTTTGTCCCAGTTGGTAGCGATGTCACGCGAATTACCGTTCCTTTCACGCTCGCCGTGGCTAACATGGTCCCATCCGCGTTTAACGCCAACGCGGCGAGAGCGCTCGCGTGCGCCCGAACCGTCGTCGTTGCGCACAAATTGAATCCATCATGCACCGCAACCACGCCAGCACCGTGCGACGAAGGTAAAGCAATCACAGAACTCTCCGCATTGGCGCTCAGTGCCACTAAACCACGCTCGTTCTCAGCAGTTTCTATCGTTTGCATGGCGCAGAGCGTTCCGAGCTCGTAAATCGACGCCTTGCGCGACTCCACCACCACCACGCGCATGCGATTCAATCGCACCGCGCGCACCGTGCTCTGCGTTCGCGAAACCAAGCATACGTGTCAATCATCAGCACGCCTCGTCGCCGCCCTCTCGAGCGAGTAATACAAACGACGTGTCAAAACATTTCTCAGCTTCCGAGCGAAAGTTGATGATGTAATCTTTCTCGAACGCGCGCACGCACCTGACACGAAATATCCCCCAACACCCGCCGACTGCGCGCATCTAACACCTTCACCCGTCGCGGGCTCAACGCTGCGTTATCGCCGTCACCGACGACGCATAAAAGCGACGACGTGAACAACATTTCGACGATTCGCAGAGATCCCAAAGTGTCATCCGCGTGGTATCGCTGCCCATCGGCGGTGGAATGGATGACGTACCCCGTGCGCGTGGCGAGTGCGACGTAGGTATGATCTTGGTTGAATGACGCGGCGATGCACGAAGGCATCGTTCGCTTGGCTCGCGAGGATGGTTGTGCGGCGCCGCGAGGCGCGGGGCGTCGGTTACGCGTCGTCGGTTCGCGCGATACGCATCGACTTGACTCGACACACCGATCGACCGGGCTCGAACGCGGTGCGTGATTATAAAACGATGTATGTATCGTTGGGTGGTGATCCAGATGAGGCACAGAGCGCGTCGGTGGTGTTCGTTGAAGATGTATCGCGCGTATCGGCGATTCGCAGCGTAAACGCACACGCGGCTGGAAACGCCCTGTGCGCGTCGCGCGCCGAATCTCGACGCTCGAGCGCGATTTTACGCGATTCTTCAAGTTCGGCGTCCGCACCGCCGCGAGTGAGATAGGCTTGGGCGAGACGACGGGCGTCTTCGTCGACGGCGGCGTCATCGAGCCATCGAAGCGACAGAGCCGAACGCGTCGCGACGTGCCGATAGCCGTCAATCTCACGTGCGACTGGATTGCCTTCGGCAAAATACAACACTTCGAGCGTTGGTATGGACGTGACCACATCGAACGCGTCGCGCGTGAGCCGCTCGTTGTGTGCGACATCGATGGAGGCGAGCTCTGGACACGATTTGAGCGCGTCTAGCGTTTTGATTCGATTTCGTCGAACACACAGTGTTCGTAAGCTCGGGTGGCGCTCCACGTGCTCTATCGTCTCCAAAACGTTGTCGTTTGCGTTCAAGTGGCGTAAGCTCGTCAAACATTCGATCCCACGCAAGTCTTGTAAGAGGTTACCGTCGATGTAGAGCGACGCGAGCGCGGTCAACGCCCGCAAGCCGTCGAGCGAGGCAATGGCATTTGATTCTAAATGTAAGCACCGCAAGTTCTTGTAAGGCTCGAGATTCTCAATGGTTGTTATACCTTTGTGATGAAGATATAGCGCGTCGTTGAGTTCGGGCGTGGCGTATCTAGTGGCGAAATCAAAATACTTGGTCAGAGGTGATTCTGTAAGCAAAGCGTCGGTCAACGCTCGAAATGTACCCGTCGATATCCGATGGCGAAATTGACGAGCGCATGCAAACTTGAGCGTACCCATGTTGATCTAGACACGCGCGTGATATCGCTTTCGGGGTCATTTCAAACGCCATTGCGACTCGCAATGGCGTACGAAGGCACGAGCATCGCCAGATGCTTCGAGTAAGTACAGGTGTACATCTAATACATACTTCTACTGCTCTCCTCCGCCGCCAAAGTTTGAAATATCCAGCAAGTCAGCTCGGGTTTCGCTCGCTAATGTTAAGTGTTGGCGCCTATTTCGAGTGTGCCGACGTGACTCTCGTGATGAAGGTGAAGACATTGTCTTTGGTGCGCACTGAATGCGCACCATTCGAGCGACGTAACCCAATCGATCGGTGGTGGCTTTCAAGTTTCCAGCCACGCCACCAGCGGCTTCGGCTAATGCGCGCGCACGCCAGACGGGGTGCATCTCACCCTTGTGCGCGATTAACGCCGCGCGCGTTGATCCTCTCGCGCGTTTTGAAGCCTTGAGTGGGGTGGAAGGCGCGCACGCCTGCGCCGACAGAGCGTCATTTTCTGGATGCGCATCACGCAGCGCCTTGCGCTCAAAGGTGTACTTGCGCCCTGCCAGTAATGACATGTGCGCTGACGCGTTAACACTGACGTTGTCACTTCCACCTAAGGTTTGCCTCGCTGGTCCATTGGAGAGATAGAAATCCTCGTCTGGGCTGCAGTCTTCCAGAGCCTCTTCGTCACCGATGGTTTCTTTACTCCACGGCGCGTCACGACGACATAAGCCCGTGATACCACGGCACGTGCCCGTGCGCAATTCATCAACCTGTGACAAGGTCTCCGCGAGTTCCGCGAGAGCACTGAGCTCGCGTTGCGAACGTGCCCATCCTCCCGCTGGAGGACTTGACGCGACGAGCGTCCAATCCGGCTCCGCCGCAGGCTCGCTTGGCGCAAACGCACTCAGCGATTTGATGATTCGCGCCTTGACTTCGGCTTCATCTTCCTCTTTCTTTGAGTTTTCGATTTTAAGCTCGAGCTCGGGTTTGTCTTCGATACCAAGAATCTTTTGCTTTTTCGCTCTGTTTTCGAGTCGACGCGCTTCCTTTTCCATCACCAACTGTTTCAATCGCAATTCGTGTCTGTACAATCCCTCCTCGACGATTTTCACCATGTTTTCATGCTCGAGACGCTCGTATTCTATCGTGCGAGCATAGAGAGCTTTCAAACCTTCGAGATGAGCGGCGCTGAGATGCGCCACGCCGTCGATGGCGGCTGCGCGCGCGCTGTCAATCAACAATGTCGAGTGTCGCTCAAGGTCGATGGCATCTAAATCAACCGTGCTATCACCGAACGTAACAACTTGAGCGTTGTGTATCGTGCGACGTAAATCACCTTTACACGCCAGCGCGAGCGCCTTCGCGTCATCTGGGCGGATAGCTGATGCCGCCGCCGCCGAAGCGAGCGCGCCGTACGTCGCGCAATCGCGAACAGTGAGACCCTCAAACCGAAGTCGAGCTAATGGCAAATTCATCGAAAGCTCGGGTAACACGGACGTGTTCGACGTAAATATCACTGGTCGTTTCGTCGCTTCGCAGATCTGTGACAAAGCCGCCATGAAGCCGCGTTCAGTCCCGAGCTTGACGTCGATTTCCTCAAACAAAATCACCGAATGCGTCTCGATGGCTTTTGGCGTTGCGTCCTTGCCTTTTGGCGCTACCGACGGCGGTGCCTCAGCCTTTGCCTCAGATTTGCCTTCAACCTCAGGCTTTTTCACACCGCTAAAGAACGCTTTCAATCCTACCGGTGCCTTTGGTTTCTTCTCAACCTTGTCGTCATCCGTGTCAACCTTTACAATTCCCTCTGCCACCGAAGAAGCTTTTTTACTAAATCGTTTCGATTGTGTCGCCTCCATGAATCGCGATAGAATATCAGTCCCAGTGCGCTTCTCAAGCGTATTCGCCTCGATAACCTTAAATCCGAATTCATTCGCCAACGCGTACACCGCGGCAGTTTTCCCACACCCCACCGGCCCACTAATCAATACGCCGTTGGCGACTGACGCGCCGCCGCCGAACCCATCGTCATCGTCGTCGTCGCTTTCCCAGTACTCGTCATCGTCTTCATCGAACACTTTACGAGGCATGCACGGGCGTGAAGGTTCGGGCACGGGCTTGCCTTTCGCTTGCAATTCAATGCGCGCGTTCCACGCCTTGAACCAACGGCGCATGCATCCGACGGCGGCGGCGTTGTTTCTCCCGCACACATCCAATCCCTCGAGCGGCCTGTATCTATCCACCCACTGCGCTGTCACGTTCTCCGCGCCGCGACTCTTGATAGCGTTGAATGCCTGACGTAACTCACCGCGCGTTTGTGCGATTTCGACGTCAGATGCGTGCGCCGCGGATGTTTCGCCGCTAGCCTCTGCATCCGCGCGATTGGCCATCGCCGCGACATCGGTCAAGTAGGCTTCGATCTCGGTATCCGACGACACACTCGGGCGCTGCGACGCCACTTGTTCTGGCGGTATCACCATCTTACGTTCCATGAGCGCGAACGCGCCAGCTTCAATCGTCGAAGGCGCCGTGGACGTCGTCGGCGGCTCCCAAGCATCGAATAACCGACGCGCTTCGCTCGCGTCAGCCTCATCGTACATAATCGACTCATACCCGACGTGTATCGGCCCCAGCGCCTCTTCAATCGGCGCTGGCTTCACCTTGATGAATTCCGCCTGCATCTCCGCACCGACAGTCTTATCGCCCTTGGCTTCTTTTCGCTTCTGAAAATTTGTGAAAAAACTGTGCACCGGCTTCTTCGACGCTTCCGCCGCGGCGCTCGTACTCGCCGTGGCCGCACCCCGCGCAGACGCAGCCACAGACTTGCACGATGCGTCATCAACACGCGCGTCGTCATCATCACAAATCTCAACGACGTCGTCGGTCAAATCCACCGCCACGACGCCGTCGTCGTCGTCGTCGCGCGCCGCGCCCGACGGCGTACCAATCTTAGCAATCTTCCCCTTCCCCCGATCACCCGACGCCCCAGCTGGCTCCGCAGACGCGTCACCGCCATCAATCATGATCGCATCAACGTCATCATCCTCGCGTGCGCGCTTCGCATGCGCGTTCGGTGCGGCAAAGAAGCTAACGATCGATGCTTGCGACGCGGGCTGTCGTTGCGCATTTGAATTCTCATCTCCCCGTGCCGACATCTCGCACGACGTCACGACAGCAGACGCGCGTGAGAAACGCGTAGAATACGCGTCTGTGGCGTCTGGCGCGCGCGTCTGTGACGTCTGGCGCGCGCGGCGACGTCTGGCGCGCGCGGACGCTGAATCTCGCCTAAACCCTAGGTGGACCTAGGGTTTAGTTCGCCATCCATTTATCATGACCCTAAACGCAACGAAAACATACTTTCGTACCGTTTAAACTTCTGAGCTATACGATGAATGTATTGATTTTAAAACACACTTTCATAGATATAAGTGTGCCACGATACTACACGCGACCCGTCCCAAAACAAACGCGTGAGACGCCCGCGCGCCGCCAGACGGTGTCACGCGTCGTCATGAGCGCCACCGAAGCGTCGGCGTTCGGCGCCGAAACGTTCGCCGAAGGGAACTGGTACCACGAACTCCTCGAAGATGGCCTCGCGTTGAGCTACAGAGTGCGTATCGATGCGCGCGCGAGAGCGAGAGCGCGAGCGAGGGACGGCGAGACGACGGGGCGGTGGTGATGCGACGCATCGCAGCCGCGCATCGATGCGGCACAGCGTGATTTATCGACGACGCGCGACTGACGGGTTGTGAACACGTATGCGCAGGTTGAAGAGGTATTGTATCAAGGCGCGAGTGAGTTTCAAGAAGTTGAAGTCGTGCGTACGGTGCCGTTTGGCTCGTTGCTCATCACCGACGGGTTGATGCAGTCGTCGGAGCACGACGAGTACGTGTACCACGAGTCTTTAGTACACCCGGCGTTGACCGCGCATCCGAACCCGAAACGCGTGTTTATTGGTGGTGGCGGTGAAGGCGCGACGTTGCGCGAGGTGTTGAGACACCCGAGCGTTGAGGAGTGCGTGATGGTTGATATCGACGGCGACGTGGTGAACATGTGCCGCGAGCACACGCCGTTTTATTCCGCGGGCGCGTACGATGATAAACGCGCGCGATTGGTGATTGGTGACGCGAAAGAGGGTTTGGCGAATGAGCCTGATGCGAGTTTTGATGTCATTATCATGGACTTGAGCGATCCGTTGGATGGTGGGCCGTGCTACCAATTGTACACTACGGATTTCTATCGCGTCTTGAGCGAAAAGTTGGCACCGGGTGGGATTTTCATCACGCAATCCGGCTGCGCGTCTGTTCGTGACGCGCACCACGTGTTTTCGCCCATTCATCACACGTTGAAGCAAGTATTCCCCAAGGTGTACGGCTACACCATGTGCGTACCGTCGTTTACCTCGGAATGGGGTTTCAACTTGGCCGTGAAGGATGTTGACCAAGATTTGAGCGGCGAAGCGGTGGACGAAACGTTAAAGGCGCGTGGTTTAGACATGCGCTTCTACGATGCGATTTCCCACCGTAGAATGTTCGCCCTGCCCAAGCCGTTACGTACGTTGATTCAAAACGAAACGCGCGTGATGACGGTTGATTCTCCGCTCTTCATGTGCGACACGTCCACGCACCAAGGCATTTACGAAGACGAATAATTTCGTCTCGCCGTCGACGATCCTCCTTTTAGTCTTGTGTTCGTAATAAATACATAAATATACACAGAAATGGTGTTGGGTTCATACATTCCTTCATGTTTTACAAAAATACAAACTATATCGTGAGAACGGCGCGTTTGGTGCGTCAGCGAGACGCGACTTCTTGAACCGTCGCCCCAGCGTCGACGACAACCTTTGTGCACTCGGGACAACTCACACGCTGCGTCCCCATGCACTCCGCACACGGTACCGTCGTACGAGTGCGTCCATCGACATCGATCAGCACCACGGGATTCGACACGCCCTCGGCGCACGACGCGCACGGTACGATGCGCGCGTCCTCGCACCTCGGACACCCGGTGACGGCGCGCCAATCCGCGCGCGAGTCGTCTGGCAACGCTCGCGCGACGACATCCGGTAACGAAAACGACTCCCCTGAATCCAACAACGTCTCACTGCGTTCATTCCACATAGATAAGCACGTAACGTACGCCGTGTTACACACATACATCGCGAGAACGCGATAATCAAGAGGCACCACGCCGTAAATCCCGACGTTGAGCGGCGCCCACACGAGCACGTTGTTCAAATATAAATCCCTCCAATCGCTCTTCAGATCCTCCCGCGCGCCCGCAATGCCGCGATTACTCAACAACGCCATAATCACAATAAACGCCGCGGCCCAGAGCGGGTTATAACACACCGCATCGAACGCCACCTTGAGCAACGTCGTCGCGGTTTCGCTCCTCGACGCATCCGCCGGCACCGCCCCATCCACAAACTCATACCACGCGTACGACGTCGCGCCATCAAACGCTCCAAAAATACAATATCGCACGCGTCGCGCGTCATCTCGCGCGAACGTCCCGTCGTCCGGCAGCGCACACGAATCACCGCGCGTCACCGCGTGCGTTTTGCGCGTCGCCCGTTGCGCAATCGCATCGCTCACATAGTAACACCCCACGCCAGTCACGACGTCGCCCAGGGCGTCCAACGCGTCCAGCGTCGCGCGAGGACGAACGACGGTGCCTTGACGCCGCCACCGCGCGCGGCGACGCGGGGCGGCGACGACGCGCGCGCGCGACGACGACGACGACGACGACGACCACGCGGGCGCCGCGCGAGCCGACATTCGTCGCGCGACGCGCTCTGTCGTACTCAGTGGACACATTAGTCTATATACGTATTTTGACATGCTCCGCGTGGTTCGCGTCTGTGTCCGCGACGTGGTTCCGTAGTATATCGCGGTTCATGTGGTTATATATGTATTCGACACGCACGATGCACGGCGACGAATGATGCGTCGGCGGCACAGTTCGCCGGCACGTCGTCGTCGTGGTCGTCGTCGTCGTCGCTGTGGTCGTCGTCGTCGTCGTCGTCGCTGTGGTCGTCGTCCGCGGTCGCACGCCATGTACAACGGCATCGGTTTAAGCAGCGCGCGCGGCAGCGGCACGTCCGGCTACGTGCAATCAAACAAGTTCCACCGCGACGCGAGCCGGTTAGTGCGCAAAGACACCGACGACGCCGACGCGTCGTGGCGCGCGAATCGCGGTGGCGCACGCGCGCGCGCGCCGAACGCGGAGATTTTAGCGCACAATGCGAAGCGGGCGATTGAGGTTGCGGTGAGCGAATTGGAGGATGCGTGCGAGGAGAGAGGGGCGAGCGAAGGCGAGAAAGCGTCGGCGATCGCGGCGTTGAGGGCGAGATTAGAGGCAGAGGGTGTGGCGCGTGCGGCGAGGGCGGCGAAGGCGGGTGGTGGTGATGAGACGCACGCGGCGAGGGCGAGGAAGGATGAGGAGATGAAGACGGTGGCGCGGGCGTTTGGGATTTCGACGGCGAGCGAACGACGGGAGGGTGATGCGTTTGATCAAGAGCTACAACGAAAGATACGTGATGAGAAGCGTGAAGCGCGTGAGCGAGAAATTCGCGAGCGAGAGCGAGAGAAACGCAAGAGGGAAAAGAAGGAGAAGAAGGAGAAGAAGAGGGCAAAGAAGGAGGCAAAGTTGCGCGAACGAGTCGAACGAAAAGAACGAGAACGCGTGGAAAAGATGCGCCGACGTGGAGAGCGTGAATTGCAAGAGGCGAATGACAATATTTTGCGCTTTGAAGATGAGCTGCGCGTGGTCGATGCTGAAATTGAGCGACGTGGATTGCGCGCGAGTAGTCGAGACGGACCGACGGCTGGCGGAGGCGCACCGCGCGACCAACGCGGACGAAGCGCCAGTCGAAGCGCAAGGTCAAGTTCGACTTCGCGTTCGTACAGCCGAAGCCGATCGTCATCCAGACGTAGGCGCAGTCGCAGTGATTCTCGTAGTCCTCCACGGAGACGCCGTCGCGATTCTCCGAGCGCGTCGTATAGCGAGAGCGAAAGCGAAAGCCGCAGCTCTCCACGTCGTCGACGACGACGAGACTCGCGATCTGATTCTCGAGAAGATAAGCGCGCGCGGCGATATGACAGTGATAGTGACTCTCGCAGTCGATGACGTACGATGATTTGTGATTTGGATTTTATTTACTGTACGTATTTCTCTCACGCGTCGCCCCTCGCCTTGGTATGCAGCGCGTCCTGAATCGTGTCTAAAATAAATGCCGTCGTCTGTGGCGTAAATGGCGACAGCGTTCGTTCGGACATCGTGCGCTCCACGTCCTTGACCTGACTCCACGACATCGTGTCCAGCATCGTGAGAAATCGCGCCTTGAATTTATCCTCGTCGATTGGCTCATTCGGGTCTGGACATTCCGCCCACGCGCGTTTGGGCGTGCCGTTCAACATTGAGGTGTAATGTTCTTCTTCAGTGATGATGGCGTCAACATCCGCCTTCGCCATGGCATTTATGCGAGCGACAATGTACCACGCCGCCGAAGCCGCGGCAAGTAAGCACCACCCAAGCCCAGTCATAATTTTCCACGCCTTTCCATCCAGCCGCGTCGACACGCAATCCGTGAGCACATAATCACGTACGATGGCTTCTTCACCGAGCACGAACGGACCAAACATAATGCCCCAAAATGCAGCAGTGATCACCACCGTGCTCGACGTTAGCACGCGCCGCGTCCGTTTCGATAATTCATCCCAACGCGTGATGGCTCGCGTGAGTTCGAGTCGGCGCGCATTCGCCTTGTCGACTTCAAGCACTTCTTCATCGTATGGTATGGTGTCGAGTTCGCTTTTAGACTCTGCTGCGGTCTTTTCAATGAAATATGCAGCGGCGATGAGCCCCAATCCTTGCACGAAACCGGTGAGAAGTAAGCCGATGTCTGCAATGGAATTCCACGGGCTGGAATCGTCCATGTCGAGCGACGTGATTGATGTTTCGCGACACAGAGCATCCGCCGTCCCAGACGCTGAGCGTGACGCTTTGAGCATAAATGCTCCTGCAAGCGTGGTAGGGGTGATCAAGAAGAAAACTGGGAGCGTTCCGAGAAGCATTTCGCGGGCGCTGAGCCGTAAAATTCCTGTCACGACGCTCGTCGGCCAATCCGGACCACCAACGAGTATCGCCACCTTGGGTAAATTCAATCCCTTGCGTGTGAGCAAGTATCGAATAGAACGCATTGTGACACTGTTGACGTTGACCATGCTTCGTATCCATACGCGATTGCCGAGCTTTTCACCAATGCCTTTTTGTTGCATGACGACGGCGGCAAGTTTGATGGCGAAACAGACGCCGACGGCGACGGTGCACGCCCATGCAAAGCCCGCAGAACCACCGCCGAACGCTCGCACCATGGGTTGGTCAGTTAAAATTATACCTCCTGTCAAGTACACGGGTAAGCCCGGGATGATAGGTATCAAGAACATGGCGAGGCCGACGAAGACAAAGATGAAGTAGACGAGCGCAACTGGAATCGCCGTCAATTTCACGCGAAGGTACGATAAGAACACCACCGTGAACGACCCCGCGACGACTTGCAGGGCAATGACAACGACGACCCAGTAGTGAATATTAATCATGATTCGAGACCAGTCCCATTTATACGCTTCGTTCAGTTGGTCAGCAACCTTGTCGGTGAGCCATTTTGATTTGGATTGATTCGGTGCCGTATTGAACGCCACTCGAATGCGTTGGTTCACCACCGATATCAGCGCATAGAGCGCACATAAAATTGTCAGCGGTGTCGACACTAAAATTGCTTTAAAGACGTTGGCATACGAATCCGTCACAGCGTTCATGAGAGATGCGAACAGGGGCACAGAGTTCACCCGAGACGTAATCGTATCCAACCCAAGCGTGCCGACGAGCGCGCCGCTTAATATCACCAGAGTAGCCATGGAGAACGTCACCAGGATGGATGCCAGCGGTTTCGCGCCACCCGCGACAGAAACTGCCACCCATAATCCGAGAAATACAAACATCATTCCACAACCAAACGCCTTGTATGCAAAACTTGACACGTCGCTAGAATCGCTTGACCGCAACGACTTTGCCATCAGCGCGCAAAATGTGGCAAAAATTACGCTTGCGAGCGCCGCCAAGCAAGGAGAAAACCACATTATGTATGCCGCGAGGCACTCTGTACCAATGTCTAATTCGCATCCAATAGTGTCTCGATAACGCACTTCGAGCGCGATGGACCACCACGCGCCGACGCGGGACGCTTCGCTCAGAAAAAGCATAAGAATCACTCCCGCGCACGCATACAAGCTCATCGCTAACGCCGATAGATAGCTCGCCACGCTCTTTGATTTGAATAACTTCACTCGCATGTATGCGTACATGCACGGGGTGACGACCAAGTACAGCGTGGGAGGAGCTTGGGGATAGCGATAGGCGCTCAATCCGAGCGCGCACGCCATCGCGAGCGCCGACGTAGCCGCGCCAACATCTCGCACCGTTTTCGCATATCCTGCATTCCAATACGACGCATCGCACACATAGAGCACAAGTGCCACAGCGAGCGAAACTATCACCAAGATGTTCTCCTTTTGGTCGTTACGGAGCACGCGAAATGTCGAACCGCCGTAGCCAATGACGGAGGAAAACGCCACAACGTACGACCCCGTGAGCGCGCACGTCACGAGCAACACGAATATCCGCTCTCGCAACGACAGCGGAGGTAAATCCCCATCGTGCACCGTAGTCGTGACGTGTGTGGACTTTTCGTCGACGTCGCACGTGGCCATGGGCGCGGAGGGTGCGTTCGCGCGCTCGCGCGCGACTTCGCGCGTCGTCGTCGGCGGCGTCTGACTCGAATAATCCACCACGATGGACATGCGCGAGAAAGCGTGAGTGTACAGATCTTATTTCTACGTTCTTCTCTTTATGTTTTACGCGTTTCGCGTCCGCACAAGTTGTCGCTGCGGCAAAGAGTGCGGCAGGCGCGTCCCTCGCGGCAGTCTAAAATTGGGACTCCTCGTCTTCCATTTTGGAATACCAAGAGACACAAGCTAAATTCGCACGCGATGTGCGTCGTAAACGGTACAAAAACGAGCTATATCAATGAAAACAAAATCATCGCGCATATCAATCATCCCGCGCGGGCGGGGAATCTTCGTACAGCGGTTCGGCTTGTGAGTATCAATCATCCCATGCGGGCGGGGAATCCTCGTAGAGCGGTTCGGCGTGGTCGGGGACGTCGGCGCCCGGGCGCTCGCGCTCGGCTTGGGCTTCGCGGTCCACCTCGAGGCGGCCTTTCAGCGCAATCTCGTGTAGGTACTCATCCTCACGTTCGTGATTGGCGACATCTTCAATATCACGCTTGAACATGGCGTGTACCCGGCGATGGATAAACCCGGAGTCGATGATGCCTGTCGAATTGAGCGCGCGCATGCACGTATCGAAATCCTCGCCGTGACAATTGAAGATGCGCTCAATCGCGGGTGTGCTCGTATCTCCCGTCATCTCCGTTGCCGTGCATCGAATCAGAACGTCTCCTGGTTTAATTGGCGTTTCCAAATCTGCGCGTCCACCCGGGATGACGCGCTGCACGCACGGCGCGTCGCCGACATCGACAAACACGAGGCCCATGTCAATAGCTGGCAAGGTTGTTTCGAAAACCATGACACGTCGCTGCGTCGAAGGATCAATCATCGTGGCGCGGTCGACATCGTCACGGTCGGTTATGACTGCATCGCCACGGTGTTGTGGGGCGTGATGCGCCCTCGGTGCGAGCTCTTCAGGCACGAATTCGCCAGATTTTGAATGAGGCCGAGCGTCGTCGGCGGCGCGCGGAACGTCGAGGCGACTTCGGCGGGTTCGAGTGACTCGTTGACGCGTAATTTGCGGTGCATTCGCGGGATGGTGACCGTGCGTGATGAGAGATGCGTACATTTTGGTATGTGCGTCGGCGATGAAATGAAGCGTCGGCGAATGACGCGCGCGCTTTTACGCAAATCTTCGCATGATATTAAACAGGTGGGTATTTTCGGCGTGCGATGCACGCCGAAAAACAATATTATCCTTTTTCATTCTCCTTCTTCTTCTATTGTGTGACGCCGCTGAACGCAGACGTACACTCGCATCGCTAACTTGCGCGAGTTTATCGGTAAAACGACACCAGCGACGCCAACACGAGACCGCACGCGGTACTCACGAACACCTCTTGGTGCAGCAATACCCACGCAGGCACAGTCAATTGCAGCACTTCAATGAGGAACTGCGGCAACCAAAATGTGGCAAACAAGGTGGCCACAAACGTCCCCAAGACGACGCCAAACGAACGCGCGAATCGCTTATTGTTGTGCTTTTGCGCCGCCGGCGGATCGAGCACGGCATTGGGACCTGGATCGACGTCTACGAGCTTGACAAACATTCTGAACACCATCAACAAAGCCGCAAAAATGGATACTTGTAACGTACGCATCGACGGCGGCGTCACCAACGTCACGAAAGCGCATCCGAGCGTCAACCCGTAGTTCACCATCACGTCCTTCATCGGGCTCGGGCAAGGAATCGGCGCCCACTTGCTCGTGCGCACACGGTCAGCGAAAGCAACACTCTTATCGACCTTGCTCGCTCCAGACAAACGCGCGGTGAGGCTCGCTTGCATGATTTGCTCGTACGCGCGCTCCACCGTCGCGAGCTTCGCCGCCTCACCCTTGTACAACATTTGTTTCGAGTTATACGCGCGCTTCACCGCCACTGCGTCGGCGTCGGGCTTGACCCCAAGCGTCTTGTACGGGTCATCGTTCGCTCCTGCGGCGTCCGAGGACATGCCACCCGCGGCGGCGCGACGCGCGACGCTAAAGCGCGCGCGCGGCGCAGAGGTTTTGCGCGCGCCACAAAGGCTCGGGCGCGGCGACGCCGACGCGCGCGCGGAAATCGATGCGGATATGGTAAACGCCATCGTGATTAGATGTATGCGTGGACGTGCGTGCGTGTGCGATGCGTCGATCGAAGGCCGCGAGGACGAGGCGCGCAATCAGGTGATAGGGTATCTCGCGCGCGAGATTTTATACGTAGTACTTCGTCGGTTGATTAATAGATACGCTCTAGATTTCTGGATGTCTGTGTATGTGTATAATGGATAAATCACGGTTTCACCACCATGGCGTCACGGCCGGGGCCGACGCCAATGTATCGGCACTCAACCTCTGCGAGCTCCTCGACGCGCAAGACGTACTTTTTCGCGTTTTCGGGAAGCTCATCCCACGTGCGGCACTTGGAAATATCACTCATCCAACCCGGGTAGGTTTCGTACACGACTTCAACCTTTTCCAAAGTGGAAATATCAGACGGGAACGCGGTGGTGACTTGCCCGTTGGGAAGCTTGTAGGCGACGCCGATTTTAATCTCCTCCATTTTGTCGAGCACGTCGAGCTTGGTCAAGTTGATGTGCGTGAAACCGTTGATCAAGTTGGCGTAGTTGAGCGCCACCATGTCGAGCCAGCCGATGCGACGAGGACGGCCAGTGGTGGTACCGTACTCAAAGCCCAACTCACGGAGCTTGTCGGCGACTTCGCCGTGAAGCTCGGTGGGATAAGGACCAGAGCCGACGCGCGTCGTGTACGCCTTGGCGACGCCGATGACAGTTTCAAACTTTCTCGGCGCCAAGCCGAGGCCGTTGCACACACCACCGAGCGCGGGGTTGGACGAAGTCACGAACGGGTAGGTACCAAAGTCAAGATCAAGCATCGTAGCGTTGGCGCCTTCGACCAAAATGCGCTTGCCATTCTTGTGCGCCGTGTTGACGTAGTCCACCGTATCCGCGATGAAGGGTTCGATGCGCTCGGCGATGCCCTTGTATCGCTCGATTTCAGCCTCAACATCGTACTCGAAGTTGTCGAATCGCGCTGCGGCATCAGCTGCAAGTATGCGCAAACCTTCTGCAAACTTGGCTTGATCCCGAATATCGCCCAATCGCAAGCCGTTGCGCGTCGCTTTGGACGCGTACGCCGGACCGATGCCTCGCTTGGTCGTCCCAATCTTGTTCCCGCTTAATTCGGCTTCGCGCAAGCCATCAATTTCCTTGTGCAAGTCGAACAACAAGTGCGCGCGATCGGACACCATCATGCGCCCTCGAGCATCGACGCCAACCTTGAGTAACGCATCAATCTCCTCAAACATCCCCGGAAGGTGCACGACGACGCCGTTCCCCACCACGCACATTGCATTCTTGTTCAAAATCCCGCTCGGCACCAAGTGCAACGCGTACTTCTTACCGTCATCGTCATAAATAGTATGCCCAGCATTCGCTCCGCCTTGACACCGCGCCACGACGTCGTACTCGCGCGCCAAAATATCCACCAACTTGCCCTTGCCTTCGTCGCCCCACTGCGACCCGAGCACTGTTTCGCGAAGCGCGCGTCCGTCAGTCATCAATCACCCATAGCGTCCGCGACATCGACAGCGCTATCGATACCGTTCCCATCACCACCACACGCGCGCGCGCGCGATCGACCGCGCGATTCACCGCGACAAAGAGCCCGCGCGCGCGCGCTCGGGTAGGGTAAAAACCATCGATCGCGATCCCCGACGACGAATCGCATCGCCACGGCGCGCGAATAATCGCACACATCGCGAACGCCACGCGCACACATCGCACGCATCCCATCGCATCTCTCTACGCGCACGTACCCGCACACACGCGTCCGAGCGAGCCCCATTCGTCGGCGTTCGCGTTCGCGTTCGCGTTCGCCGCCACCGCGCGCGGCGTTCTTCGGTGCGGCGCGCGGCGGTTCGCGCGCACCACGCGCGACGTCGTCGATGACGACGACGGCGGCGAGGCGCAGCGCACGCTTGGCATCATCGCTGACGAAAGCGTCATCATCGCGCGCGCGAGGCGACGACGAATGGCGCCGCGATGCGAACGCGACGATGCGATCCCTCGATCGATCGTCGCGCGCGGAAAGGGCTGTATACGTACTATACACCTCAACCCTCTATGATTTCGATGTAGACCACACGGTAAAGCATGTACGTGTACGGGTTTTGCTTTTTGTATAGTCCATGGAGTCGTTGTGTATGAGTAGAGGGGTCACGCGTGGGGTCACGACCGGTGGATGGGATTTTCGGCGGGAAAACTCGAATGGAATGGCGCGAGCCGCGACGCAATGATTCGTCACAATCACGCGCGCCGCGTCCTCCGTCGGCGTTCGTGCAATCGGCGTTCGTCCAGTCGCACGCGTCACCATCTTTGACGCGCGTGCAGCGACGCGGTCACGGCGGTGCGGGCGCGGGTTCGGTGAAAGATTTGTAATTTCGCGCGCGAGAATTTGTGATTGCGATCGATTGTCGCGGGACATTCATTGATTGCGCGTGGTATTCGTTGATTGCGCATGTTTGGCGCGCGCGGGGACGGTGAGGACGATTGCGGAGGCGTGCGTGGGCGCGTGATGTCGTCGATGGCGCGTGAAGCTCCGCCGCCGGGGGGATCGGACGGGGATGAGTCGTCGGCGACGGAGCGAAAGATGGCGATCTCGACGCCGAAACGGACGTTGATGGCGTCGTATGCGGCGACGACGTTCGCGGCGAACGTCGTGCGCACGCCTGGTGTGGAAGAAAATGATGGTGGTGGGCGGGTGAGACGGCGTAGTCAGGTGGTGGCGACGCCGGAGAGCGCGGGGGGTGGGTTTCTGGCCGCGCGTCGCCTCGGGACGCCGACGCCGATTGACGCCGATGAACGCGACGATCGGGTTGGCGCGGGGAAACGTGCGGCACCGAGCGGTGGGTTTGATTCACCCGAGCGTGAAAATATCATGCGTGAGGATGTGGCGTACGATGCGAGCGAGCGCACTCCGCCGTCGTCGCCGACGAGGAAAGTCAACGTGTGCCCGCAGACGCCAATCAAGGTGAGACGCACGCGCGTCGCGTGTTTCGACGATGGCGGCGACGGCGACGATATGAACGCCTCGGGGCGAACGCGTCGCAGTAGAGTCGTGCGTTCTTTGTTAGAAGAGTTTGAAGCCGCGGAGAGGAGTTTGGAAGACATGGTTGAGCGGAGCGACGCCACGACGATTTCAAGAAATTTGCGCGACGATCCCTTTGACGATCCGTTCTAATTGATATTGCACGCAGCGCACCGTAATAAATACTTGTAAAATTAAAACAAATCATATATACTCCACTTTTATGACACGTACAAGTACTGGTATGGTACATTCGCCTAAGCATATACTTACTTTTGCCTGAGAGGCGATTGTTTTGCTTGAGATCGTCGATGTATCTATCGACTGACGTTGTCTACGATGGACATGCACGTGCAGCACTTGTAGCCCGGGTTCTTCGAGAATTTACACTCGTCGACGGTGTGTCCCTTGACGTTGTTGCATCTGCAGTTCTTTTCGCCGGGCGTGCAATCGATAGTGTAACCGGCCTTTTCAGCAGCACCGCACGTCTTGTCGCAGTCCTCGTTGCCGGTGCCACAGCTTTGCGTGCACACGCCGTACGCGTCGGTGTGCACTGGGTCAGAGCACATGCCATCGTGCGCGGGAACCGTAGCGTCCATGTCTTCGCACTGATTCGTATCCGTGTTGCACACCTTGTGATTCGGGCAGCAAGTGCCGAAGCAGCACGAGCCTTCGATGGAAAACGTGTCGATGCCCGGGTCCGTGTGAGAGAAGCGGCACGCCTCTCCTTGAGCGTTCTTACCATTCGGTCCCTTGCACTGTTCCGGGTGTTCCATCGGCTCTGGTTTGACCTCGTCGATGATTTCGCACACGGAGTTAGAGTTGGGGCTGGCGCACGTGCTCTTGTCCGCTGGCTCGTGCATGCACGTGCCCCAGACGTAAGAGATGAGGTCGCCCGACTCGGGAACGACGCGATTGTACCACGTGTCTTGATACTTAACGAAGCAGTCACCGCCTGAAGAGACCGAGGCAAACGGAGATTGCGAGGAGCAAACCGCTGCACTCGGGTCGTCGGGGTTTTTGTCCCAGCACGTGATGTTCGACGCCCGATTCGTCGTCGTGCTCACCACCGTGCCCGAGTCGTAACGGTGATCGCAGATGTCGCTGTCCTTGCAGTCTTGCGGGGAGCAAGAGCTCTCGGCCGCGACGCCGCATCCAGCTTCGATAACCGCAAAGCCAAAAACATCGCCGGTGTTGAAAGCGCTCGTGGTGATCTCGAAGACGTCACGGGCGCCGCTCATCGGCGTCATCTCGAAGCCTTCCCGGAAACGCCAGTGTTCGCACCCAGCGCCGCCGCCCGGGCACCCGACGAGCTTCACGCGGCAGATCGGCCACGGAATGAACGGGTTATACACATTGTCAGGAATGCCGCAAATGTATACGCGGAACTTGATTTGACGACCGCCCGCGCCGAGGAGCGCGTTCGCCCTGGCGACGACGCCGACGCGCGCGCCTCGCGCATCAAACATCGCCACCGCCCCGACGAACGCCGCCATGCCGACGGCCAGCGCACCGATCACAACCATCACAATCGTGCGCGCACCGCTCGCGCGACCGCGATCGCTTTCGCGTCGCGCCAGCAGCGGCGTCTCCACGGACGCATCCGTCGCTCCGCGGCGCGTCATGACGGCGCGACGACCGCGCCGCGCAGAGCTCACGCACGCACTTGTTCGCGCGGACGACGCGCGCGACGGGTCGTTCCACGAGGTCGCGTCGCTTCACACCGCGCGCGATCGAGATCGGTCGGTCGACGCGCTCGATGTCGCGCAATGCCTCGGCGTTGGTTGGTGTCGCGGACGTTTGGTGTTGCGCCATGGTTCACGAGTGTCCAAAACGGACCATGGGCCAGTGTTCGGACATTCGGCGTCTCCGGCACGCGTGTCGACTACGTGTCGTCGACGCGTTCGAGCAGCGCGTCGATTTCGCGCTCGAGCGCGTCAAACGCGCCGAGCGTAAAATCAGGCACGGGCACGCGAAGCGTCTTCGCCGTGACCAGCGCCGCGCCGACGGCTTGCGCACGCGTCCGCGCGTCGCACAGACGTGGTTGCATCTCCGACGCGTCCGCGCGCGCGCCCTGGGCGTCGAGTTTCATTCGGGTCAACGCGTCGGCGCACGCCTGCGTCGCTGACGCGAGCCAGCACGCGACGTTATCGCTCGATTCGTCTCTCGCGCGTCTCGCTTTGGCTTTCAACGCACGATTCCGCGCCGACACGTCAATGGCGACGACGTGGCTGCGCGCGTACACGTTTGGTACGCCTTCGAGTTCGCGCATGAAATCGCTCGCGCGGGTAAGCTTTGACACGTATCGATCGATGGCGTCGGCGTCGGCATCTTTCGCATCCGTGTCATGCGCATCCGAGTCGTTCGTCATGATTTTTGTCTCCATATCTTCGTCGTCGATGGAATCAGCAATCGCGCGCAATCGCAACGTCTCGCGAGCGACATCCGCGCGCGCGGTTTCAAATCCATCCGCGAGTCGCGCGAGCGTGGCTTCAATATCGGCGTGAAATTCCGTTTCTTCCTCACCGAGTGCGTCGCTCCACGCGAAATACGACGTATCGTCATCTTCGACATCGTGAGTATTGATTCGTGAACGGATGGCGTCGCGCGTCGCGTCAAAGTTCCACCGATACGCGGCGTCGCGAATCGCGCGAGCAAACGCGTGCCAATCTGGATCGAGCGTCGTCGTCGTCGTCGTCGTCGTCATGTCGTCGTCGTCTATGTGCACGAGTGCGGTCGTGAATAGCGGTGACGGGAGTGGTAACGACAATGTATCACCATCGCTTTCACTGAACGTCGTCGTCGTCATCGTCGCATCGCCGTCGATGTGCGCGCGCAACGACGCTACCGCCGATCGACGCGCGCCGGCGCACGCGCATTGAAACGCGAGCCACATCGAACGCGCGAATCGACGCATCTGCGCGTCTCTCGCTCGCGCCAACGCGCGCGCGGTGTGTGCGTATACTTCCTGTGGAGCTCGTGCGGGCGCGTGTGATTGGTCGGCAACGGCGTCGGCGTCGTTGGATCCGCGAGACGTTGACGCAATCGCCGAACACGCGTACTTCGACGCCGTCGCCGCAATCATCGGCCGCACGCGAGCCTCAAACTCGCACACCCCCGCCGCATCTACCCCATCACGTATCTCTGCGATCGCGTGCGCGATATCTTCCGCGCGAGTGCGCATCTCATCCAGCGCCAAATGCGTTCGCGCGTCCAAAAAGCGCATCCATCCATCCAAATCGTACGTCACCCATCGTCGCGTCGGCGTCGGCGTCGCCGCCGATACCCCAACGTACGCGTCATTGCCTGTCACGTCATCGCCATCGCCATCGTCGACGACATCGCGCGCGAAAGCGCGCGCAATCGACCACGCGCGCTCAATCGACGCTCCGCACCGCGCGCGACCGTCTCCAAACGTCATCGCGTGCGACGCCTCTTCCAGTGCTCTCGCACGACGCCGCATGCGCCGTCGCCGCGCGTGCAAACGCATGCACTGAAAAGCCTTCCACACGCGATGCTGCGCGAACGTGCGCATCGCGCGCAGACGCGCGACGACGCGCGCGTCGCGAATGAAATCCTCCCTCGCGCAAAAGTCAACCACCGCGCACGACGCGGCGTCCATCGTCGCCACGCCGCGCGCGGACACCGTATCAAAGTGCGCGACGCCGTCGGCGGTGGTATATATCGCACGCAATCGCGACGATGTCGCCAAAGGCGCGTAGTACGCCCATGGGTCCGTCCGCGCGATCACGTACGAGAATGAGTCATCGTCTGGAAAAGGACACGAATCGACATGGTGAATCATCACCGTCGGCGTCGGCATCGGCGGCGGCACCTCCGACGACGACGACAATCACGAACTACGCACGTCGCGATGAATGAATCCAACGCTCGCGCGCGCGCGCGTCGCGCAGTGTGAACGACGACGACGACGACGACGACGAAAACAGCGTCGTCGACGACAGAAATAGCACACTGTGGTCGGTCGGACACTGGTCCGTTTTAGAGTCGTGATAAATAAATCCGTAGGGTTTTAGTCCAGCGGCGGCTTTCGAGCTCGACCTCGATCGCACGCGACACATTCGCGCGCGCAACGCTCGCCCGCCCGCTCGTCGTCGTCGATCGACAATCGCGAGGACACACACGCGTTCAAAAGCGACGTATAGCGCGTTGACGCGACAGCGTAGGGGTTTCGCACACGAATCATGCGGCCAATCTTATTAAAGGGTCACGAAAGACCGCTGACGTTCATCAAGTATAACCGCGAAGGGGATTTGCTGTTCACGTGCGCGAAGGATCATCACCCGACGCTGTGGTACGGGGATGATGGTGAACGTGTGGGGACGTATGTAGGGCATAACGGGGCGGTGTGGACGTGCGACGTGACGGACGATTCAAAGACGTTAATCACCGGAAGCGCGGATACGACGTGTAAGCTTTGGGACGTTGAGACTGGGGAGTGTTTCTTTACGTTTGAATTTGATCAACCCGTGCGTGCGGTGGCGTTAAATATTGGTGGTACGCGGTTGGCGATTACCACGGATCCGTTCATGGGTGTGCCGAGCGCGATTCACGTGGTGGAGCTCGCGAAGAATAGAGCGGAGCAGAGCTCAGACGTGGTGAAGCGAATCGAAGGACCGCAAGGGCGGATCACGCGTGTGATGTGGGGACCATTGAATCAAACGATTATCACTGGTGGCGAGGACGGCGTGATTCGTTCGTGGGACGTGGAAACGGGCGAAGTGGTGAACATGTCGCAAGACCATTCCAAGCAAGTGCAACACTTGGCCATGTCTGACGACAAGTCGCATTTTATCAGCGCGTCGTTGGACAAGACCGCCAAAGTGTTTGATTCGGAGACATTGGAGTGCTTGAAGACGTATTCCGCGGATCGTCCGGTGAATGCGGCGATTTTGTCGCCGATTAGAGACCACATCGTCTTGGGCGGTGGACAAGACGCCATGGCTGTGACGACGACGAGCTCCAAGGCGGGTAAGTTTGATAGTAAGATTTACCACAAGATTTTCGAGGAAGAAATCGGTGGTATTCGTGGACATTTCGGTCCTATTAACGCCTTGGCGTTTAACCCCGATGGGCGTTCATTCACCTCGGGTGGGGAGGATGGTTACGTGCGAATTCACCCGTTGGACCAAGATTACTTTGCCATCAAATAAATACCCATCAATACCACGTGTAGACACATTGCAATATTACTCAAACGTTCATTGAATGAATACACACTTGCTTGTTATTAAACAGTGAGGTCACTACTTCTTGAGCCCGATGGCCCCGGCTAACTTTTCGGCAAACTCGAGCAACGCTTCATCCGTGCCTCTGCGCGACATGAGCATAACCCCGAGCGGCTCGTCGTCGATTTCTAAGCATGGAAACACCACGCATGGCAATCGCGCGAGCGAACCTGGGGCACCAATCGCAAGCGCAGCGTTACGCGCCTCAGCGAGCGCGGCGAGAGACGTTTCAGAGTTGTAATCTGTCGCCATCGGCGCCGCGCCGCGCGCCGCCGGAAGAATCAGAATCGACCCATCGGCGAGAAGCTCGTCGAGGTGCGCGGTGATTTTCTCTCGCATCGTCTTTGCGTGTGCCATGGTCTCTGTGCTCACACCAGCTTCGGCAAGCTTGAATCGATCGCGAACGCCAGGGCCAAACTCCGGGCGATGCGCCTTGATCCATTCGCCGTGAGAGCCCCACACTTCCTCCGTCTGAATGACGCGGAAAAATTCGCTCCACTCTGTAATCGGTGGCAACGTCGTCTTGCCACTTTTATCGGTTAATCCAATGTCGGAAAGCATGACTTCGCACACGCCACTCGTTGCCTTATCGCCTGCGGCGGCGCGATAGACGCGTCGCGCGCCCTCGCTCGTTAAAAGTGTGCGAAGCGCTTTCTTTGTGTCCTTGTCCAAAAGCGCGAACGCGTCGCTGCACAAACCGAATCTGGATGTACCCAAGCGCGCGCTCGTGGCGTGGTCTCTCGTTTCGGGGTCCAATAGAACACTTCCAACGCTTTTCAGATTTTTCGCATTCTTCGCGAACCACCCTACGGTGTCAAAGCTGTGCGATAGCGGCACTACGCCTTCATCGTTCACGCGTCCGTGCGTCGGCCGCATGCCATACAATCCGCAAAAACTTGCGGGAAGACGCACAGAGCCAATGGTATCGGTGCCAATCGCAATGTCCGCCAAGTCGTTGCACACCGCGCTCGCGCTACCGCTTGAAGAACCGCCCGGAATCTTCCCCGGAACTTTGCCGCGCGCATTCTTCGGCGTCCCGTAGTGAAAGTTTTCACCTTGTAAACTCCACGCAAGTTCATCCATGTGCGTTTTGCCTACGAAAACCGCACCAGCGTTTAATACTTTATCCACGCACGGCGCATGCACCGTCGCGGGTTCAGCTCCAACGGTGGCTAAATACGTCGGGTTGCCCGCGCCGCTCCGCAATCCGCCCACGCGCACGTTATCCTTCACCGCTACCCGCAATCCTTTCAACGCCCCATTCTTCTCAATCGCCGTGCCTTTCACATCATCATTCGCAATCTCACCCGCGCGCGGGTTCTCTACGAAGCACCCAGCGCTGTCACGCGCGCTCGAGCTTGCCGCCGATGCGACGGTTGTCATGCCTCGCGCGCGAACGACGCGCCCCTCCCCCCACGCCCCGCGCGCGCTGATTCGAGCCGCGTGCGATGCGTGCGCGTGCGGACCCGCGATGCGTGCGCGCATGCGCGTCGACGCGGCAAATTCGGATGCGCACCGGCGTCGGTGCGTTGCGCTCGACTCTGACGCGTGGGCACCAACCACCGTGTGCATTTGGAACACGCTCCACACACATTGGCACGCGACATGCGACGCGGGTTCTTACACGATGACGCGGCACGCCGCGTCAAAGGGCGTTCATACGCGTTTTCTGGCGATTCCCCCATGGAGAGATTCGCGCACGGCGTGGACGCGCCAACCAAGGGCATATTCTGTGCCAAAGTGCTGTCCCATTTACATGTCATCGAGTTGTTGATGTTGAGCATGACGAGCCGCGCGATGCGGGCGTGCGTTCGCGCGCGTGTGGGCGATGAAGATTGGGAAAGTTTACACAAGGTGAAGTTGTTCGTAGGTCGTGCGATCCAGATGGATTATTCTGAAAAGCGTGAGATTGAACTGGCGCGCGAGGACGCCGCGCGCGAGGACGACATCGATCCTCTCGAGCGATGGTGGTTGAAAGCGTCTCGAGGTGAGCTCGAGCGTTGGGGGCTGGTGTTCAGCGCACAGACGATGATGGATTGTGTGAATAATCCGCCTCGCATCTATGGCGAGCTGCAACCGCGCGGCGATCACGACGTAAGACATCGAGTCATATACCTACGCAACGTCTTAAAATGTCCGTGGGATGACGACGCTCTCTTCGAACTCCTTTTGGAAAAGCAATACCTGTACACGTTGAACTGGTGCTTCGATCATGGGTGCGCGCCAAAACCGCGCCAGAAGCAACCGTTTTGTCTCGCTGAGACGTTCAACACCACCGCAGAGGAATTTGAGAAATTCGTCGTCACGTCTATGTTCCCGGAGATCGACGCTTGGCACATCGATACTTCGCACGGCGTCGACGTCTTCGTGGGCACGCAAAACCCACCACAAGAGCCAGAAAAGAAGACGTTCACAGAGGAGGATTTCGACGTGGATGACTTGACGAAAATCGTGGGGAAAGTAGATGCACAAGACATGCGATACCTTGACGAGCTCGGGTTCTTTAAATGAATGAATGCCGCTTATTACAACTTTGAAGAGAATGTCACGAGCCGCAGCAACTTACTTACTTTTTCGCCGGCGGTGCGACGATGTTGAGAATTTTCCCAGACTTGTAAATAACTTTTTTGATCTCCGAGCCTTCGGTGAACTTTTGCACGGAATCCAAAGCCATGGCTAACGCCATCGCTTCTTCCTCAGTCGCTTCTAAGCTAATCGTAATCGTCCCGCGCACCTTGCCGTTCACTTGCACGCCCATGTCCACGGTGTCAGATACGAGTAAGCTCAAATCTGCCACGGGCCACGTCACTTGCGAGTTTGATCCGCTGTGTCCGAGGCGTTCCCAAATCTCTTCGCTTAAATGCGGCGCGTACGGGGACAATAACAAGGAAAACGGCTCCATGATATCCCGGGACACCTTATCCATCTTCGTACACGCGTTGGTGAGTTCCATCATCGCAGAGATGGCCGTGTTGAAACGCATCGCTTCGGTCTCTTCCGTCACCTTGGCGATGGTCTTGTTCAACACCACGAGACCTTCCTCGTCTGGCTTTTCATCTGTAATCTTATCGAGCAAACGGTACGTGCGCGCCAAAAATCGTGAGCATCCTTCCACACCCTTTGTTTGCCAAACTTTTGTCTCACGCAAGGGGCCCATAAACATTTCGTACAATCGAAGAGAATCGGCGCCGTAGGCGTCGACAATGTCGTCGGGATTCACCACATTGCCGCGCGATTTGCTCATCTTGTGCGCGCGCGCAGAAATCTTCACCTTGGGATTGGCGGTGAGGACAAACCCATCACCCTTTTTCGTGACTTCGTCCGCGCCAACCTTGATGGTTTGCATACCGCTTGTCTTGTTGCCTTCAACAAATGCGCCGTTTTCGTCGACAAACGCCGTGTACTCGACTTCGCCCAAAATCATACCTTGCGACACCAATCGTTGGAACGGCTCCTTTGTGCTCACGACGCCAATGTCATACAACACCTTGTGCCAGAAGCGCGCATACAGCAAGTGCAACACCGCGTGCTCGGCGCCACCGACGTATAAGTCAACAGGCATCCAGTATTTTTCGAGCGAACCATCGATGAGGGCGTTTTCGTTGGATGGATCGATGAAACGCAAGTAGTACCAGCACGAACCCGCCCATTGCGGCATCGTGTTCGTCTCGCGCATCGCGGGCTTTCCGGTGCGCGGATCGACAGTCTTCACCCAGTCTTCGCAATTCGCTAACGGACCTTCACCGGAACCGCTCGGCTTGAAGTTGTCCGTTTCGGGCAAAATCAAAGGAAGCTCAGAATCAGGAATCGGGACGGCGGTGGATGGATCGTCCTCCGGGTACACCACGGGGAACGGCTCACCCCAATACCGCTGACGCGCAAACAGCCAATCACGCAATTTATAGTTGGTTTTCTTGTACCCCAATCCAAGTTTATCGACGTGGGCGATGATTTTCAACCCCGCTTCGACGTTGTCCAAGCCGTCGACGTTGATGGCGTCGCACGCGCTATTCATCATCTTACCGCCGCCAGAGTACACCCCTTCGGTGTCTTTCGGCTTTGTCACGACTTCAACAATGGGTAAGTTGAACGTTTGCGCAAATTCATAATCACGCTCGTCGTGCGCGGGCACTGCCATGATGGAACCGGTACCGTATGAACCGAGTACGTAGTCGGCGACCCAAATCGGAAGCTTATCACCCGTGAGTGGGTGCACGGCGTAGGAACCCGTGAACACGCCCGTCTTTTCCTTGCTCAACTCAGTGCGTTCCAAGTCACTTTTGCGCGATGCGGCGACGACGTAGGCGTCGACTTCATCCTTTTGCGCGCCACTGGCGAGGTCATTAATCATCGGGTGCTCTGGGGCGACGACCAAATACGTTGCGCCAAAGAGCGTATCCGGACGCGTCGTATACACCTCCAACTTGCCCGCATCAGCGGCGAAGCCATCAACAGAAAACGCCAATTGCGCGCCTTCGGACTTGCCAATCCAGTTACGCTGCATCTCCTTGATGGAGTCTGGCCAATCGAGATCGTCCAAATCCTCCAAAAGCCTGTCGGCGTATTCGGTAATCTTCAACATCCATTGACGCATAGGCTTACGAATCACCGGATGATTACCGCGTTCTGACAATCCATCGATGACTTCTTCATTTGCCAACACCGTACCGAGCGCCGGGCACCAATTCACCGGCACTTCGGCTTGATACGCCAAGTCCTTTTCCAACAACCTCAAGAAAATCCACTGCGTCCACTTGTAATACGTCGCGTCGCACGTCGCCACCTCGCGGTCCCAATCATACGAAAACCCAAGCGATTGCAACTGCTCGCGAAATCGCTTAACATTTTGCTTCGTCGTCGCGCTCGGATGCGTCCCGGTTTCAATCGCGTACTGCTCCGCGGGTAACCCAAACGCGTCCCACCCCATCGGGTGCAACACGTTGTGCCCCGTCATGCGCTTATATCTCGAAATAATATCCGTCGCCGTGTACCCTTCGGGGTGGCCAACGTGCAAACCCGCCCCAGAAGGGTACGGAAACATATCCAACGCGTAGAACTTGGGCTTGGACGTGTCAATCTCGCGTGGGGTCTTAAAGGTTTTCTCCTCAGCCCAAAACCTCTGCCACTTCCCTTCGACGTCGGTAAACGGGTACGCCACCGACGCCGCACCGTTCGCATTCGCATCGCCCAAGGCATCATCACCATCAGACATCGACCTCGTCGTCGCGAACGCCCCTCGCGCGCGCGATACCACCGCGCGCCGCGTCGTCGTCGTCAACATCAGTGGCGGCGTCACCAACCCCGATGACGTCGCCCGCGTCATGATGCCCACGACCGGCGCCGACGCCGACGCGGGCATCGCCCGCGCGCGCATCGCCGCGGCGCGAACGATCGTTTTACACGCCGCACCGCGCATGGCGCCGGCGTGCGCGCGCGCGAGCGTCGTCGAGCGCGACGGTAAAGGTTGTTCGCAACGCATGTACCGCGCGCGAGTGTGACGCCGCGACAGTCCGCCCGACGGGCTCTTTTCGCCGCCGTCGCGCGCGCGACGCGGGTTCGCGCCATCGCGCGCGCGTAATGCGTGGTGAAAAATCCACGTGCGCGATCGCGCGCGCGCGAGGGGCGGCGGCGACGCGCGCGCGCGACGCGGCGTGTGGTTTGGGTGTCGTGAAAGGCGTTTCGTGTGGAGCGTTTTTTTGTGTCATTGTGATGGGCGTGGCGCAGGTGACGGCATTCACGCGCACACGGGGTGTTGATTCGCGCGCCAACAAGATGCCGGTGTCGAGAGGAGTGCATATGCCGCACGTGGAGTACGTGCCGTCGAGTGAGTTCGCGTGGGGGCCGAAAGGGGAGTGGTCGAAACAGAGCGCGGAGGATCAAGATTTTGAGTCGCAGTACCAGGAGACGAGCACGGTGGAGGGATATGATGGTCGAATCGATCACTTGAGGCTGAAGAATCACGAAGTGCGCTTGCGCGATGAAGATTCAAAGTTTATTCCAAACGTGAAGAACTTTGCGCCGCGACCGGCGGGGTGGAAAGTTGGGAAGAATAAGAATTACTTGTAAGGCGCGGAAGACGAAGGGACGCGAGAGGTTTGAACAATGCAATCGCTACTGGTATACATATCATCACAAAAAAAAGAGTGCGATGTGCGTGTGTGAGTCACACATCTCGTACCTGTGCGTTAAGCATCTCGTGACGCGCCTTGTAATGTCAACGTGAGACTTCGCGTGAGTCCACAACCAAATCCACCGACGTTTCTGTGCTCGCACAAATACACCCGTCGACACTCCTCGTCCACGACGATTTCACCATCAATCACGGGTAAATCCACGCTCGCGCCAACTAATGTGGACTTCACGTGACCTGGCATATCGTCTGGCCCTTCGTACGTGTGCTTAAAAAATTCGTCGTTCCACGTTTCGGGGACGATGCGGTTCAACGCGCTTTCAAACGCTTCTTCGAAATCCTCTCCCGCGGCGCCTAGGGAAATCGAAGCGCTCGTGTGTTTGATAAAACAATGCACCGTACCGACATCTACTGAGCGTAATTCATCGGCATCGAACGCACCCTTAATAGCTGCAGTGATGTCTTGCAAGCCACGCTTACCGGCGCTGACGTGTATCGTCTTTTGTGCCACCGTCGACGTCGGAGCGTCAACCGCGACGATCACGTCGCGCGTGTGCCCGCGTCCCATGCCGCCAACGCTCCGATGCTCGTTCAAGTACACCCCTTGCCACGTTCCCATGGCGAACCCACCGTTACTAATCGGCACGCGCACTGAAGGCGTTATCAACGTCGCTTTCACGTGCGCTGACATGTCGTCGGGACCTTCTTCGACGTGGCGGAACATCGTCTCGTGCCAACTCTCCGGCACGATGCGATTCATCGCATTCTCTAAATCAACCCGCACCGTCGGGTCTGCGTTTTCATTAATCGTCAACGACGCGCTCGTATGTTGTATGAAAATCGTCGCGACGCCAGTCCTCGTCGCCGCGCATTTTGGCGTCGGCAGCTGCGCCGCCGATACCAAATGGCACCCGCGACCAGGCGCCGGAATCGCCCCTCGCCTCGCCCTCGCCTCGTCACCGTAATCCTGCAACGTCACCACGCACTCACATGCGCTTTCGCCGTCGGTAAACGCGCACAGATACAATCCTTGCCACGTCCCGAGCGCGAGCGACCCGCCCAACACCGGCACTGCCAACGACGTCCCCACCAACATCGAACGCACCGCGCCATCGAGCGCGCCTCCACCATCCACGTCACCCACAATAGCATCAATCGCATCCATTAAATCCAATCGCACGTCTGGGTCGGCGTTTTCGTTGACAGTTAACGCGCATCCATTCGCGCCGGAACCGCGCAACGTCACGACAACCACGCCGGTGTGACACCGCCGTAACGCCTCACCGAGCGCGCGCTCCACGCGCGTCGTCATGATGTACGCCCCGCGCGCCTTTGGTGCGAGCGTCAGCGCGGCTCGCGTCCACGCCCCAGCGGTTTCCGGCGCTGAAGATGATGATGAGGAGGATGCTGATGAGGCTAACGCCATCGCTGTCGTCGTCGCCATCCGTCGACCACCGACGCCGCCGACGCTACCGCGCGCGCAATCCACGTTTCGCACCCACGCCCGCGCGAACGGCATCGTGCGCGTCGACTAATGCCGGCGACGACGACGACAACGCACGCGCGGCGATGCGCATGCGCATGCGCCAGTCAATGCCGCGACATCGTCGGAAACAACCCGCCCCGACGCGCCTCGCGCTCGCGCGGCGCGACGACGGCGAGGTCGATGACGACGCGAGCGATGGCGTCATCGTCATCGACGACGCCGACGATGCGGCGGCGCCGAGCAAGCGGGCGAAAAGGATGCCACCGGTGATGATGTTTTCTCGTCCGTTGCGACGACGCGACCGCGCGCCCGCGGGCGTGGTCGAGCTCGGACGGTGCGCGGTGTGCGCGCGAGGGATGGCGAATGAGGCGGTCGCGAGGACGTCGAGCGGCGGTGGCGTGCTGCGCGCGGTGGGGGAGGCGGCGCGACGGCTGGCGTCGGTTGCGACGCGCGGCGACTCGGAGGCGACGTTTCGCCTCGTGGACGCCGATGCGGCGACGACGCGCACGGCGTCTGGCGCACCGTGTGTGGTGGAGTTTGTTTTCGACGGTGACGGTAACTCGGAGACGTATGGGATTGATATCGGCGATCAAGGGAAGGCGTTTACGGAGTTGTTTGTGAAATTTGCGACGCGCGTCGACGCGTGGCTCTCGCCGGATGACGCATTTTTAGTCGTCGGTCTCACTTCGCACGCGTTCGCGTGCGTGGCGAGCGATGCGGAGTGTCATATACCACCGCAGACGCATCCTGGGGCGTTTCCGTCGATGGCGAAGTTTTATTCTTACGTCGCGCTCGTGTTCGACGCGTTGAGCGGCGCATCGAAGACGCGGTTGGACGAATACAACGCGCGACGGAATGCCGCCGCGGCGGACGACGCGGACCCCGCGAGTGAGGGTTTAGATTTAAGTGCGATTTTCGACGCCGTGCGACCAGACGCGCGGCGCTGTCCCGAGCTTCAAGGGGAATTTCCAGAATTGTTGCCGCGGCCGCGCGCGTATCAGAGTCAGGCGGTGGCGTGGATGTTGGCGCGCGAGCGCGCGAGCGCCGCTCCAGCGGGTGCGCTCGCCGCCAAACGTGGTGCGTCGGTCGAGCAAGACGCACGTCGCGCGTTACATCCGCTCTGGCGCGAGCTTCCAGGTGGTGGGACGTACATCAACGTCTTCAACGGTATGCTGAGCGCGACGCGATTTGAAATCGACGAGGATTACGAAGATGTGCGCGGGGGCATTTTAGCCGACGAGATGGGGCTTGGGAAGACTGTAGAAATCATTATGCTGGTGACTGCTAATCGTAGAGAAAAAGAAGCGCACGAAATTGCCGCGGCTGAGGCTGTGGAGGCAGGAGTCGATGAAGGCGAGGCGTTTGAGAATGCGCGAGAAGGTCTAGCGACGCCGACGGAGACGCCACCATTCGTGACGCCCATGACATCGCCTGCGAAGACGAAGAGCGCGCTCAAGGCACCGCATGCGTCACCGCATGCGTTCCAGCGGCGAGACGTTCCAGCGGCGCCGGCGCTAGTGGCGGTGGACGAGAAGCCCGTCGATGACGTAGGCGTGGTAGAATTGCCCGCCAAAGCGCCAGTAAAAATTGAAGCAAACAACGAGGAACCTGGCGGAGCTTTCAACGTAGATTGTGTGTGCGGCGCGCGCGAAGAGGATCCGAATTTCACAGGTATTTGGATGGGATGCGATAAATGTGGCGTGTGGCAGCACGCGAGATGCGTGTTTAAGATGACAAAAATGCAAGAGCGCAACTTACAGCGAATGTCAAATGAAGAGCGCGAGAAATTGTTGGGTGAATTTCTATGCTCGAAATGCCACGAAGAGTACCCGGATGAAGATAAAGGTGCAGAGGAACTGCACAAACCCATGAACGTAAATTGTGTGTGCGGCGCGCGTGAAGAGGATCCGAATTTCACAGGTCTTTGGATGGGATGCGATAAATGTGGCGTGTGGCAGCACGCGAGATGCGTGTTTAAGATGACAAAAATGCAAGAGCGCAACTTACAGCAAATATCAGACGAAGAGCGCGACAAATTGTTGGGTGAATTTGTATGCTGGAAATGCAACGAAGAGCACCCGGGTGAAGAGGAACTGGATGAACCCATGAATGTAAATTGTGTGTGCGGCGCGCGCGAAGAGGATCCGAATTTCACAGGTCTTTGGGTGGGATGCGATAAATGCGGCGTGTGGCAGCACGCGAGATGCGTGTTGAAGTTGCCGCGCGCGGAGAACATCTTACAACAAATGCCAAGGAAAGAGCGCGAGGAGTTATTGGGTGACTTTTTATGCGGGAAATGCATCGTAGAATACGCTGGTGAAGAGTACTGCGGTCCGTGTGGGGCGACGCTCGTGGTGTGTCCAACGCCTATTTTTGAGCAGTGGCATTCAGAATTGACGCGTCACGTGCGACCAGGGGCGTTGAAAATCATTCGCTACGAAGGACAATCGCGCGTGAGCGGCTCTGGAGGCTCGACAAAGGATGTTTTTGGACCGAAGCAGCTCGCCGAAGCGGATATCGTGCTCACAACGTACGACACGCTGCGGTCCGAGATAAATATTGACATCTCAGATGGCGCTGGACGCGCATATGCCGAGCGTGCTCGACGGTACGAGCGCAAGTATGAAATCGTACCGACACCGTTGACGCGACTGAAATGGTGGCGCGTGGTGTTGGACGAGGCGCAAATGGTTGAGTCGACGGTGTCCATCGCAGCGATTATGGTCCGACGACTGCCCGCGGTGCACAGATGGGCGGTCACGGGTACGCCAATTTCTCGCGGGTTGGGCGACATCTTTGGTTTGCTTACGTTTCTTTGCGTTCCTCCGTTTGAACGCGACGCGCACTGGTGGTCGCGGTTGATTGAACATCCGTACAGTTATGGAGACGCCAACGCCAAACGGTACCTTCACAAACTTTTGAAAGAGTTGATGTGGCGGAATTCACGCGAAGGCGTACGAGACCAACTCGGTATTCCACCGCAAGGTGAAATCGTTACGTGGTTGGAATCGAGCGCCGTGGAGAGACACTTCTACAAAACGCAGTTCCGCGAATGTCACAGCACCGCATCTGCAACGCTCGCGCACAGTGATTTTGCCAATATTGACGAAAATCAACCGCTTGAAACGAGAGACGCGCGACGGTTGATGGGACCGCTGCTTCGATTGCGTCAGGCGTGCGATCACCCGCAAGCGGGATCGTATGGTTTAGCGGGTGGGATCGCGCGCGCGGGTGCAAACGTACTCACAATGCATCAAATTACCGACAAGCTCATCGAAAAGGCGCGCGTCGAAGCTGAAGAAGCACAACGTCTCGTGGCTTTTGCTCTCAACGCGCTCGGTGGGTTGGCATGGTGTGAGAACGATTTGACGTTAGCCATCAGCGTGTACCGCGAAGTCATTCAACTTGAAGCCACGGGTAAGGAAAGAAAGATTCGTCTCGATGCAATGCAGATCCTGCATGCTAAACACAACCTCAATGCAGCGCTGGAACTTGTCAAGGCGGAGCCACAGTTATTGACTGCGCCCATCGCGCGCACGATGCGAGACGATGATCTCGGACAAGATACGCAGTTGTTGCGCGACAAGTACATTTATGAGCGCACGAGTGGGCTGTGCGGAGCGGAACGCGAGTTTGCAGATGCAAAAAAGGACGTCGAATGGGAATTTTCTATAGGCAACGTCGGTGAGCGTACGAATTCCGCTGTTAATGTCGGTGGCACAAACGGGTGGTGGTTGGAAGTTCTGGACCGCGTCGACAAATTTCACATGAGTCGTTTAGCCTTCAATGATAGACTGCGCGACCAGTTAGACGGTCGCTGGCAAGGAAAAAAAATCGCGTTTGAAGACTTGAGTGGACTGCAGTTACAAATGGCCATGGACTTGCAAGAAATTGACACAGCTCGCAAGGCGTTACTCGATCGCATGGAGGAATTGAAAGATATTGTCAAATCTGCGCCGCCAGAGCGCGTGCGCGAGGTGGGCATGTGCGAGACGTGTCGCGCCGGCACGGATTTCGCCACGCCCGGGGTAATGTGCGTCTTTTGCCACACCGAGCCTCTGTTCGAGACGTATGAGCGAAAAATCATGGGCTCTCAAACTCTTTCAGCCGCGCGTCCGGTCGAACAAAAGAAACAGAAGAAGAAAGATAAAGAGAAAGAGAAAGGGCTGCCGATGTTTTCGCGCGTCGGCCGTAAGATTGGCGGAGAACGGGAAGAAACCAATCGTGGCGGCGCGAGCGCCGTGGAGACTGTCCTACAAATGCTCCTTGTCAGCTTGCGCACGAGGTCCCTCGTGATGGACGCCAAGCAACAAGACTCGTACATTACGGCTGGTAAGTCGCATGTGAACACGCTCGAAGCCATGCGTAAAGAATTCTACAAGGCGTCGGCGCTCTTTGTGCAACAGCGCGAAAGCATGGCGGCGCGCGATGAACTCGACATGTCTGCGATGAGAATTCGCGTTCGCGAGGACTATGAAATCCCCAACTTTGGTCAGCCTGATCCGATACCACTCGCGCTGCAAGGCGTGGTGATTCACCCGTATGAAGTGAAAGCCATGAAACACAAGTACACGCAAGAAAAGGCGACTTACGACGCTGATATGGCCAAAGCCGCGTCGCAATTGCGATACCTCGAAAACATTCGACTACCAGACCGCATCACGGATGGCAAAGGCGAGAAATCATCCATCGAGTGTCCGATTTGTTTGCAAGACATCGTCGTGCAAAGTGACGTCAAGTATACCGACATGTGCGTATTTCCGTGCGGGCATAGCACGTGCATGGAATGCACACAAAATTTGATTAGACGCTCGCATCCGACCCATGGTTGCTCAAATTTCGACCGCAGGCAAGTGACGTGTGTCTCGTGTCGGAAACCTGCCTTTGTGCATGAGTTGAACTACGTCAGCACTGGAACCGATGATGGTGTCAATCAACGCACGGGTTTCGTGCGAAATAGCGATGATGACTTTCTCAACGTCATGTTTGGCGCGCCAGAGGCGCACCTCGCCGGCGAGCCGCGAGTCACGGTTGAAGGAAGTTGGGGCACGAAGATTGAAGCCATTGTGCGACGCATCAAGTGGCTCTTGTCTCTCAACAATGACGCAAAGATTCTTGTTTTTAGTGAGTTCGAAGACGTTCTCGACGTCATACAGCAAGCCATCAGTCGCAACTCAATATTATTTGAGCGCGCGACAACCGGCGGAGTAAAGCTCAACGTGTCGTTGGAGAATTTCAAAAAAAACGCCAACGTACACGTACTTTTACTCCCGCTCAAGCGCGCAGCGCATGGTTTGAACCTTACCGAGGCGCAGCACGTGATTTTAGTCGAACCCGTGATCGATCCTGGCCTCGAAGCGCAGGCGATTAAGCGTGTCGACCGCATCGGCCAACTCAAGCCGACGTGCGTGCACCGTTTTATTATTCGACACAGCATCGAAGAAAACGTGTTCAAACTCGCTCGTCAACGCATGGACGAATTGAGTGATATTGCGAGTGATTTGAGCCTTTCAAAGCGCGACGAAGCCACCACCGGATTGTCGCTCGCGGATATTCGTCGACTTATCGAAATTGAAGACAATTAGCAGCAAAGAAACCACAGCAACGCTTTAGCAGAATAGAATTACAATCCAACACACATGCGCAATGAAACACACGCAGTTCTCTCAATCAATCAATCGTTCTAAGACACAGTCGACGCGCGCAAGCCATGCAATACGAATTCTGACATGTCGCGCAAACCGGCTTCGTCCAAACATTCGGCGACGGTTTCGCGTGACCCCGTCCATCCCTCTCCTTCGCCCCAAGCCACGGCATCCAACACCGCCATGGCGCGCTTCACCGCGAGTTGTTCTTTCGTCGGTGCCGGTTCACCGTTATCGACATTTCCCGAAGCGTCGCCCACGGGAACATCCCCGCCATCCAACGTGCGCCGAACATCCGCCGCGCTTTGTCCCGCGTACCCGCTCAGCGTCTTCATCGAATCCAACAACGCCTCATCCGCACCCATCGTCCACCACGGACCCGCACTGAGCGCCACTCGCGCCTGATCCCTAGCTTCAATCGCGCGTCCGTGCATCATCAACGTTTGCGCGTTCACCGCGTACGGCCTCGCCCAACCGCCGTACGGACCATCCGCGTACCACTCCGCCGTAACCAACGCGCTCGTCTCATCTTTTTTATCCACATGCCACGCGATGAGCGCCTCGTCGACATCCATAAACCGCCCAACATTTTTAGTCAAGAACACCTCCATGCGATGTTTAAACGGGCTGGATTGGAACTCGCCCGGGGCGTAGGCGTCCAACGCGCCGACGCCCGCGGCTCGGCTCGCCGCGCCGCCGCCCAAGCCAAATCTATCTTCATCCTCCGCCAACCGCCTGCGCACAAACATCGTCGCATTCGAGGCTAATAAATCAAGTCCTCTCGCACCGCATCGCACGATCGGTGCACGCATGAGTGACGTCGCCGGCGTCGTCTCCGACGCCGTCGCGCCGTCGCGCGCGCTCGCATCCGCGCGCCCGGCGCTGAAAAACCCAAATCCCACGCCGTCGCGCGCGCCTCGCGCAACGTGCGCGCCCACGTACACACCCAACGTCTGCCCGTCGTCGCTTTGCGCGATCGGCACCACGAACGGGTGCGCGTCGCGCGCGTCGTCGTGCGCTTTCACCCCGGGCGCAGCCGCGATGACATCCACCGCCTCGCGCATGTGCAGCGGTAAATCGACATTCAACGCGCGCAGCGTCGCCGCCACGCGCTCGAACGCATCGCTCGCAAACGTCGACGCACGTCTGGCGCGCATGCGCGGCGCGAATCGGTGCGCGTGCGCCATGGAGGCACGTTGTGACGGCGTACGAATCCTCACAACGCGCGCACCGATTCGCGCGCGAGCGTCGCGCGACGTCATGCGCGCCGCCGCCGCCGCGGCTGTCGACGACGATGCGCATCATGCGTCGATCGCGATGCTCGATGCGGTGCGCGCGGACGACGCGCGCGCGCTGCGACGAGAGTTTCAACGATTGTGCGCAGCGTTTTACGCGAGTCACGCGAGAACGATGACGGTGGAGGAGCGCGCGGACGCGCTCGATGGTCCGAACGGCGCGAACGATGGTGGTGTGCGGTTGGTTGACGTCGCGCGCGCGAGAGGCGGGCGCGGTGGGGGGTGCTATGCGTGGTTGGTTGGGCAAGGCGCGCGAGAGACGGCGTCGGTTGACGTCGACGACGACGACGCCGACGGAGGCGCGAGCTCGTCGTACGATAGCGATTACGTGCACGAGTTTTACGCCAAGGAGATTGGTGGTGAGAGGTATTGTCGTTCGTCAACTGACGCCGATGACGACGACGACGACGATGAGCGCGATTGGTTTGCAAAGAAATTAAAGGATGAGTACGCGGCGGATGCCAGAGCCGCCGACGGCGCGCCTTCTGATGATTGGGTCTCCTACGCCGATGTTGACGCGCCGTCGGCGTCGGTGCTCGGGGATGAATATCATCGCGCTGAGGTATGGGCGGCCGCAGAGCGCGCTCGGCGTGGGGTGAAAAGAATGCATAGACGCGATGTGGAAGATGAAAAGACGCGAGAGCGACGGGCGAGAGAAGCCGAAGCGCAGCGAAGAAAGCTCGAGGAATTAGAAGCGAAAGATCGCGCGTGGCGCGAGTCTCTCGCAACGAAAGCGCGCACGATGACAACTATGAGTGCGGATGAGTATCGCGCGAAATGGCGCGCGTTGGAAGAAGGGAAAGCGAAGACGCTCGCCTTGAGAGACTTTCCATTCATCGACGCGGCGACGATGAAATCAGCGTCTGCGCTTTGCGAATTCCTCACTGTAGACATCGACGCCGACAAGAAGCGAATCAAGTTGCGGGAAGAAATGATGCGTTGGCACCCCGACAAGTTTGCGAAATACTTTGCCGTGGCGCGTGAAGAGGATCTCGAACAAGTCAAGGAGCGGGTCAACGTCACCGCGCAAGCCGTACGAGAAGCATTTAAAGCGTTTCAACAACCACTATAGCGCAATAGCGATAGAGTCATGTATCAGTAGCACTAGATGAATTAGTTTCGTACGCCACGACGAGTCGCGCGGCGCCGCCATCGCGTTCGCGAATCACGATTGACAACGTCGGCTTCGCTCGTCCCGACCACCGCCGCATCGTCTCAAACGAAATGTCGTGCGATTTGTGAGAGCACCGAGCGCCGCAATCAGGCCACTTGTAAGGCACCGAAACTATCACCACTTTTCCCGCGCGTAGTAGCTTCTTCACGAACGCCCCAGGATCGTCCACGTGCTCAACGACTTGCATCGAAACGACGACGTCAAACAATTTCGTTTCGTCAAACGTCATCCAATCGTCTTGCACGTACCTCGTCGTCGAATCATCCCTTTCGTCAGACACATTACGGCGTGTCGTCGTCTTATATCCTGCAAAATACGGCGACACGCACGCTCGCGAGGGAATCCACGTCAAATGATCCACAAATGCCGGTTTCACGCATCCCACTTCCAGCGCCGACGCCGCATCCGACGCGAGCATCCGAGCCGCCATATACGCCCCATCATAGTAACGCAATCCTTCGCGACTCGTCCCGCGCGGGCCCAGCGCACCGAAACGAACGCCTTCGTCGTGCCCGCGCGCTTTCCCACGCGCGGCGACCGCGCGGTCGATGCATGCCGGCGTAAATGTCATCGCATACGTCATGGCCAAGAGCACCAGCATGGTCCACAAGGCAAACGCCACATGATGCGATTGTCGCGTCACGCGCGCCGCCGTCACCATGGCGCGCGTACGTATCGCCTCGAATGCGCACGACGTGTGCGTGTGCGCGCGTGCGTCGGCGTCCGTCGCGATGGCGCGTCGCGAAATGTCGACATGTGCGCGCTGGTGTCCCAGGGCACCTCCAGACCGCGACGCACCACCACCGCCACCGTCGCCGTCGCGCGCACCGCGAGCGCGAGAATGTTTGGCATGAAGGATAAGAAGCATCGCGCGGCGTACGCCATCGTCGATGCGGTGCGTGTCGATGCATCGCGCGCGCGTGACGTCGTTTTTGGTTGTGTAGCTCTCAACTAACTCTACACCTAGATGAATTGATGAATGCGTGATTGACGCGTACTTTGTATCGCTCGCGCGTAGATTTGCGATCCATATCGCGCGAATGCGAGCGACCTCGAGCTTAATTTGCGATTGTGCGATGCGGTGAATGATAATTTCGTGGCGCATGGGAAGGACTGCGTAAAGGCTTTGAAGATTAAGCTCGAGCAGCGCAAGGATGCGACGACGACGGGACGCGCGTTGTACGCTTTAGAGATGTGTATGAAGAATTGTGGGCCGAGGTATCACGCGATGATGTGCGCAAAAGAAGTGCCGAAAGTATTGGTGAAGTTGTGCGAGCGCGCACCGAGTTTAGAGGTGAGAGATAAAGTGTTGCAACTCGTCGAGGAGTGGGCGGTGAATTTAAGCCGCCGCGAGCGAGCGTTTCAATGGGCGTACGACACGCTGCGAGGGATGGGATTTCGGTTTCCCAATCCAAGCAGGCCGACGTTAAGAGGGGAAGTGCAAGCGGTGGCAGACGCGACGGCGACGTTGGCGGCGTTCAACGGCCGTGGTGACTGGACGAGCGCTCGAGTGGACATCTCAGAGGAAGACAGACGCGCCATCGAAGCGGCGCTCGCGGAGAGCGATGATGACGATGACGGCGATACACGCGACGTGATCGGCTCACCGGTGGCTTCACGCCCGCCATACGGGGTGTATCCAGGAGGCATTGCTACCGGTATACCCATGAATCCGCCACACTTAGCCAACAGTCGGTACAACGCGTCTGGCGGCGACGACGATTTTCAACGCGCGATTCGTGAAAGTCAAGCCATGGCGCAAGCCCCTGCGCAAACTCGTCCAGCTCAGGTGTCATACACCGCAGAAGACGTGCGGAAGTTAAAGGGAGACGTTGCCGCGGCGAGAAATTCCTTCAAGGTGTTCACCGAAGTGCTGGATGGCGTCGACGTGACGCAACATCCATCGACGAGTGGTTTGGTCAATGGCGTTGCAAGCGAACTCGCTGATCAATGCCGTGCGATGAAACCACGATTAGAAGAATTGATTTCGAATACTGAAGACGAAGAGTTGCTCATGAGCGCGTTGGCGCTACATGAAGACTTGGTGCAAGGCGTTGAGCGATTCGAGCTCTTACTACGCGCCGCGACGGGCGACAGCGCGGCATTGGCGCGCATCAATGCGAAAGCGCGCGTAGCTCCGCCAATGTCATCTACGTCCAAGGCTACGACAGCGAGTTTACTCGATGAACTTGATGAAGTCATAAAAGCTGGCACGCCGCAACGTGGCTTCACGACGGCGAGCGCGACATCCGCGAGCGCAAATCCATTCAACGCCGCCCCAGGCCCGTCAAACCCATTCGTCGCGCCCGCAGCTTCGATGTCTCCAACGCCTGGTCCGAGTTCAATGTCCATGAGTCATCCTTACGACGTTCCGTCCACATCCAGTCCGCCGACGACGATGATGATGCACATGAATCCAATGTTCGACGCGCGCGGCGCGCGGCCGCTTCCCGAAGGCATGCGGCCGATGAACGCGTCGCCATCGAGTCCGACGCCCTCGCCGCCGTCGCGCGCGACGCCGCGTTCACCAACATCCGATCCATTCGCGGATCTCAGCGCCGCTGCCGCGTCTCGCGCGGCGGCTCGACGCGAATTCAACGGCGAGCTCCCAACCATCTAGCCCAGCGCTCGACGCTTTCACTGTAACAGAAATACACGCGGTCGCCATTACGCCGCGCGAAATCCCTCGACGCGCGCGCACCGCGCCCTCGTCACGCGCGCGTAGCGTCTGCAAACGCGTTCGCGTAGCCTTTGCGCGCTCGAACGCGCGCGCGCGGCACGTACGCCGTCACGCGCGCGCGTTCAGGCGTTTGAATTTTTTCGAGAGCTGTTGCTCGAGCAATGTCGTCTTTAAACACCGAATCATCCACCGAAGACGGCGTGGTCGCGCTCACCGAACACCAGCTGATCGAAGGTGCGCTTATCGACGCCGTGCGTGATGCGTTGGATGGGTATTGCTTGTCGAACGCGACGTTTCTTGCCGAACGGTTGGTCGCGGCGTCTCCGACGGATGCAAACGCGCATCTTCTGGCGCAGTGTTACTACTACGCGGCGAAACCCGTGGCGGTGTATGACTTATTAGGTTCACGTTTGACATCGTCTCCGGTACGATATTTGTTTGCCAAGGCGTGTTATGACTTGGGAAAGCTGGCTGAGGCGGAGCGGGCGTTGCGCGCGCGAGGCGTCGACGCGGAATCGAACGAGTTTGTCGGCGCATACGGCGCACGTAAGCGCCCAACGGTTGGTGAAGATGATGCGTTAGCGTGTGGTGGTGCGAATGGGGAGTACTTGCTTGGGGAGATTTGTAGGGATACGGGGAGAAATGCGGCGGCGACGGCGCATTTTACGCGAGCGTTGAGCGCTGATCCTCTCATGTGGAGCGCGTACGAGGCGTTATGCGCGCTCGGCGCTGACGCCGAGGCCAGAGCGTGCATGTCCGCGAGTAGAGAGGATAGCATTTTCAGCATGTACCCGTCGGTGTTTGGTAACGGTGCGGTGGTGGTGCCGAAAGCAAAAGAGGTGTTCGCGCCGCGCATGGGCGGTTTGCCGCCTTTGTCGCCGACGCGAGGCAGACGATCGCTCGATCGTAGCAATGTAGAGAGTGCGGTGAGTACGCCTCGCGCGGTGGGTTCTGTAGGATACGATGTCATGAATACGGTGCCACCGAGTACTGGCGCGAGCGATCGCACGCATGCGCGCGACGCTTGGGACGCCACCGACATGCGGACGCCGGCGGTCGGCGCTGGTGCCGGATTCGGCGAGGCGGGAGATTCCATCAGCGCTTTCGTAACTCCGTCGCCGTCATCTGCTGTAGCGGCGCCACCGCCGCCGCAGAAAGGTGCCCCGGCACCGCGCGCGCCGCCCACGACTGGCATAGGTGCCGGTCGCGGAACGATGGGTACGGCGGCACAACCGAGTGCGAGAGAGACGACTGGCGCGCGCCGCAGCGTGCGAGGACTCTTTGGCGAGCGGCGAAAGTTTATGGATGAAGGTAAGCTTCGCAAGGTCTCCGGTCGTTTGTTTAGCGATGATCCGACGTCGAGCGCGGTGCGTCGGAGTTCGCGGATTAACGCATCGCGCGCGCCAAATGCGGCGGCGACGCCCGAAGGCGACGCGCATGGTGACGATGACGCCTCCTACTTGAGTCAAGTTCCTGAAGACGGTGAAGTTTCGTACGACGCCTATCATATGGACGAACACCATCAGCAAGGCGCCTGGCGTTGGCAGCCAGCATTTGCAGGGCGCACCGCCGAAGGGACGTTTGCCGTGTTCAACATGCTCCAGCCGCTCGCCGAAGGATTGCGACAGTTAGCCATGTACCGGTGCGAAGAAGCGATTAGTTCGTTTAATAAGCTTGCTCCAGAGCAGTATAATACCGGTTATGTGCTTTGCACTGTGGCAAAAGCGTATGCAGAAATGGTTGATTATTCGAACGCGGCGAGGAAGTTTGAACAAGCACGCGCGGTGGCGCCGTATCGCGTCGAAGGGCTGGATGTGTACTCGACTGTGCTCTGGCACTTGAAGCAGGATGTGAAGCTTGCACACTTAGCGCAAACGGTCGAGGACATCGATCGGTGGGCGCCAGAAACATGGTGCGTTTTAGGAAACTGTTTTTCGTTGCAAAAGGAGCACGAGACGGCGTTGAAATTTTTTCAACGTGCGTTGCACGTCAATCCGAAGTATACATACGCGCACACTTTGTGTGGCCACGAGTACTTTGCCAATGAAGATTTCGAGAAGAGTATGAATTGCTACCGCGCGGCGCTGCGCTTAGATTCTAGACACTATAACGCGTGGTACGGCCTTGGCACGGTGTACTATCGTCAGGAAAAGTACGTCATGAGTGAGTACCATTTCCGCTACGCACTCAACATCAACGCTCGTTCGAGTGTATTGTACTGTTACTTGGGTATGGCGAAGCACGCGCTTGATGAGCACGATGCGGCGATGGAATTGCTTCAACGCGCAATCGTGTTGGATGGGCGCAACCCGTTGGCGCGATACGAAATGGCCGCGGTGTTGATGAGCATTGAAAACTACGAGCAAGCCTTAGCTCAACTCGAGCAATTGCAAGAGATCGCTCCCAAGGAAGCCAGTGTATTCTTTTTGATGGGTCGAATTTACAAAAAGCTCGGGATGCAGGACAAGGCGATGATCAACTTTAGCGTCGCACTCGATTTGCGACCATCCACGGCGGATACAAACGCCATCAAAAACGCCGTGGAGAAATTAGATGCCGCTGACGATAGTGAAGAAGAAGACATTTAGACGAAAGGATTGGTGATGTTCAATATGATCGATACATTCTACAGACTTAAAACTAATCGCGCTCCGAAATGCACGTCAAATGTTCCTCGACGGCTTCGACAGACAACGTGCGGAACATGGGGTTGTCCTGCGTCACGATGGCCACTTCCAACTCAGTCGCCTTGACTTCTTCACCGAGCACGTGTTGAAGCGTACTGATGGCTAACCTCGTGGTCTCGTCCACGTCAAATGACGCGCCCGCTTTGACCTTCTTCTCCAAAAAGTTCACCGCTTCAACCTCCTTGGCGCCCGCGCTCGTGGCGCTGTAACCGACGTAATACCCCGCAGGATCACATTTAAACAACGACGGACCGCGATCTTCATCGATCGCAACTAAAATCACCATGACTGCGAGCGGACGCATGTATGCATGCTGTGTGTACACTTGAAACTCGTCCGCCAAAATGTTCGCTAAAACGTCCACCGGGACGTCGTAACCGTACTCGAACGCAAAATCAGCCGCCTTTTTACGCGCCTTTTGCACAATGTCGCGAATGTCCGCTACGCACGAAAAAGCAAAACGCATGTGACGACGGTCAGTTTATGACGCTCAGTTCTACAAATCAACGCACGCGCGCACGAAGTCGATCGATAAACAACAAGCAGTCAAACGTCGAGCGCGGCGCGTAGTCGCCCTCTCGTGAAACACGTACGTCCTTTACCAGTCGCGCACATCCCGACCGTCTTCGTAATCTTATACATGTGCGTCACATCTGACGGATCAATCAACTTGTCCTGCATTGCGTGAAACAACTCGCACGTCAGTCAACGGTCGTCAGTGTACGCGCAATCCGTGGCGATTGCGCCCGATCGCAGTTGAGCCCGCGACAGAGAACCACCACGAACACGCTCGTATGACGTACCGGAATCTTCTTCTGCGTCACAACACACACGGAATCTTTGCCACGCACACCAATCGACGTCACGCCGACGGACTTGATCGCCTTGAATGCGTATTCTACGGTCGTAATGACAGGGCGAGGGCGTCAGTCTACTCAGATCGATCATGCACTTTCTTACGGGAAGAGGACGCGCGCGACGGGCGAAACGATGAAAATGACGCGTGAAAAAGTACGCACCGACTTGATACAACCGCCCTTCAGGGGAAAAGACGGTGATGTGGCGGTCATATCCCGCACCGGCACCTCGAGACATGGTGTCGACGCGCGTTCAACTGTGAGGACGAGCAAAGCTGACACGAGCGGTTTCATATCGCCGCCGCGACAGTGTCGACAATAATGCGAGCGATGCTAAGCGCATAAATTACAATTCTGGACCTTGCCTGAGCTTCTCAATGGAAAGCATCAATCCTTTACTAGCAATGCCAATCATGTCTGAAACCGTCGGTGCCAACAGGATGGCTGGTCTGATTTCATAAGCAACGCCGAGCGCCGGTATCGGGTTTATGAGCGCCGCAACCCAGCACGCGAGCTCAGCCGGCTGATTCAACGCATCGGGCATGGGGCCAATGTGTGATTGGATTAATTTCAATTGATCTGGCTGACGTTCCCGTCGGCGCGAGATGACGAGAGCGAGCCACTCCTCGACGAGCCGAGGAATTTCGCGCGCAACTTCGCGCGCTTCAGCAGTGAACTCGCGAGGATCCGTCGACGCATTGTCCACTTCAGCATCTTCAGCGACCATTTGCTGCCCAGCACCGCTACTGTCGTCTATCCAAATCACCCGCGCCGACGGTCGCATATCGTTCTTCTCATCCTCGAACGGTTGCCCGTAAATTTTAAAGCGTCTCGTCGCCGTGAGCTCAACCAAGGTTTCACCACTCGGTCTCAGCATCAACCGCGTCACTTCGCACAAGACGCCATTCGGTAGGATTTGACCGTTGCTAGGGGCTTGTCCAAGCATGCCGAAACGCTGCCCGAGCTCGATATCCTCGCCCAACCACGTACCGGCGTTCAAGTTTCTTCTCGCGTTGCCGCTCTCGAACGTCAACGGCAGGCGTTGCTTTGGGACAGTTGAATCCAGAACAACGATGGGTATGATATCTAGCGATGCTTCACGCGCGCGAATCGCACCCATGCGTTCCTGAAGCACGCGGTAATCAGCGCTGGTGATGTCGTTTTCAGCGTCGTCGGGCTCCGCGCGCGGGACGACGACGCGCGGTGCTCTCTGGCGCGACGCGAGACGACGGCGAGACACGTGGGCGCGCGACGTGGACACCGCAATCGTCGCGCTCGAGACCGTAATTCCCATCCTTGACATTTGGCGGTCACGCGTGCAGAAATGTGACGTGTGCCTCGGTAATCCACAACATTCTGTTATTTACAAATTTACAAACTCAATCAACCGCGACCCGGCTAACCATAAAAATCATACATACATTCATTCAAGACTTGCGCGCGAGCGTGCTGCACTCGAGCCAAAGAGCATAGAACGCACGTGCCCACGCAGCGCCATCGCCGAGCGCTTCGGCGTCGCCGCAGACGGCGGCATCTGAGCATAACGCGTGAAGCGCGACGTGTTCGCGTTGGGACAACAATTTCTCAGGCGGAACGTAGGATGAAATTGCGCGGTTGTCTCCGTCCACCGCCGCACCGCTGGCGCGGTTGAAATTGACAGTGTGCGCGACGTGTGCGGCACGAGTCAAAATTCCGGGTGGGAAACCAGCTAAGCGAGCGACATTGAGCGCACACGAGCCGAGAGGCGCGGCGCCTCGCTCGAGCTTGTACGTAAATCGAAGCGCGCCTCGCGTAGATTCTACACCTATGTGATACGCCTTGAACGAGTGCTGTGGCGCATTTTCAGCGACATCGCACGCGGACAAATCTTGAATCAAATCGTGGTAATGTGTGGCGAACAACACGCGAGCCGAAGAAGATGAAGATGTCAAATGATGGGCGACGGCGAACGCGATGGCGTAACCATCGAGCGTGCTCGTACCTCGACCGAGCTCGTCGAGAATGACAAGTGTGCTAGGCGTGAAGTCCGTTAATATTTTCGCCGTGCCGTTCATTTCGTTCAAAAACGTGCTCACGCCGTTAGCCAAATTGTCGTCACCGCCGATGCGCGTCATGATGGCGTCGCAAATAGAAATCGACGACATCGAGCACGGAACGTAGCATCCAATTTGTGCCAAGATCACAGTCAACGCAATTTGTCGCAATAACGAGGACTTTCCAGACATATTCGGGCCAGTAAGAAGCATGAACGGCACTTCCATAGAAATGTTGTTCTCGACGATGCCGGCGTTGTGCGTGATTCTCTTCGCCTTGTCCACGATTGAAGGACGTAACAATGGATGCCACGACCGCGTCAACTCGAGCGCGTTTGGCGCGGATGAAAAGTTTGGGCGAGTAAATCCAATAGAACCACGCGCAGACGCGCTCGTCGTCGCAAAACTTTGTAATACGTCCAAATCACACATCGCGCTCACCACGCGCTCGAATCGCGGTAGCTCTTCGGCAAACGCGTGCATCACCTCTGTGAACGCATTCGCCGCAGCGATATCAGCACGGTCGTCGGCGTCTTGTTCGGGAAGATTCGCATCGTCGTCGTCATCGCTCAGCACCAAGTGCAAACTTTTGATTTGCTTACGTTGACGTTCGGCTTGCATTCGCTGGAGTGGGTCTTGCTTGCGCTCGCGAATCGCTTCTTCCATCGCATCGGCGTACTCGACGAAGACGTCAGTCGACGGCGCAACCTCAAATTTCTTCTTCGTTACGGCGGTGACGACTAAAGACGATCGAAGTTGGCGCAAGAAATCACGCGCGCCCTGTAAATCACGAACGAGATCAGCAATAGAAACATTCTTTTCAGAAATGTGGGCGACAACGTGCACAACGTCACAAATGTCAATCAAACCATCGAGCGCCTTGGTAAAGTCGAGCATGTCGTTGCCGTACATGGCCCAAAAGTTTACCATGTTCACCGCGTCTAACAAGATATCGTCGAGCGTTTGCGCGCCACTCGGCCCAAGATTTTTCAATCCCATGGCATCAACTTCGGGCGTCAACGTTTGATTAAATCGAACAATGTTGAATGTTTTCACCGCCTTGATGGCCAAGCGCGCTGCTTTGTTGAACGTTCGCTCATAGTCCACCTTGATGTGCTTCAACGCATCGCGGAGAGATTGCAAGAGGAAAGGGTCACGAGAGAGCTCTTGAACGACATCTAGGCGCGCATTGATAGCACTCACATCACGTAATGGACGAACGAGCCATTGACGTAAGCGTCGTCGTCCTGGCGCGGTGAGCGTCTGATTTAAAAAAGCAAATAGAGAACCGGCGAGCTTTCCAGTATCGCCAGTGAGAATGTGCAAGCTTTTAATCGCGTCACCATCGAGCTTCATGAACGTCAATTCGCGAGAAAGTGCAAAAGCTGAGGGACTGACATTTGACATCGTTTCTGCTGCGTTGTTTTCGGCGGCGCTGGATACGAGATTCGTGAACGTCACGCGTGCGAAGACGTCTTCGCAGACGCCGACCCACGCGAGGTGCCGCATCGCATACGCCACAGCCTGCAATTCAACGTCACTCGCCTTGCACAGAATGGCAGGCACAGACACCGTCGACGCGTCGTCATCTTTATCGTTCATTCCACTGCCGCTAAAATGTTTCACTGCGCTCAACACGTTTGGCCGCGTAATCGGAGGCAACGTCGCGCCGCCGCGCTCGAGCACGCGTAACACGCAATCCGCGTGACCGCTCGCAGCACTTCGCCCATGCGTCACCAAAACCTTCCGCGCGTCGTCATTCAATGTTTCAGAAATCACCACCTCTCGTGGATCATACGTCACCAAAACCGTCGCCAACTCTTCCAACGACACTCGCCCAATCGCCCCCGTCGACGATGCCGCGTCAAACGCGCACGCGCCGATCGAACCATCCTCTCCCTCCGCAATGGCCAAGAAATACAACGCATGCTCGCTCTGCGTCAACCCGCGTTCGATCGACGGCGTTAAAATTTCACAACACTCGCGCTTCATCACCTTGCTCGAACGTTTCGACGCATGTTCATCCTCATCCATTTGCTCCACGCGCGCGACAGAGTACCCCAACGCGAGCAACTTTGCCGCCCACTCATCAAATTGCGTGCACGGAAACCCAACCTTACGCATAAACCCAGAGTTCCCTCCGCTCTGTCGCAATCCAATCTCATGTCCAACGTCCGCATCGATGTCGAACGCGTTGAAAAACGAACCATGTTTCACGAGAACCACGCAATCGACGTACGCGCGTTTAATCATCCAAAACTGCGCGTGAAACGCACCCTTGAGCGCCTTCATATCGTGCGCACTCACGCTCACGCTCGATGGATCGAACCGCGCGCGCGAGAGAGCGTGAGATAAACGATAAACGCGCCCTAGCGCATCGCGAGGAATGCGCCGCCCGCGCGCGTCGCGTGGATCCACGATGAACGCGGGCGACTTGGCGACGCGCGCGAAATCATCCGCGACGTCCCCGTCGGCGAACACGTCACTCGCGTCAGCCGCGCCGCCGCGTGCGGTGGTGGCGAGTTTGGCGCGCATGAGCGTGCGTCGGCGGTGTCGGCGATCGATGTCGTCATCCAAGCCGTCGTCGTCGTCGTCGTCGTCGTCGGTGACGTTGAATCGCATCATCATCGTCGTCGGGCGGTCCGAGAACGCCGCCGGCGCGACGACGCCGAGACGCCGGTCGCGCGCGCGCGGCGGTGGCGGCGGTGCGAATGCGCGCGGTGGCTCGCGCGCGTCGGACGTCGCGCGCGAGGACGCCACCATGGCGCGCGAGAGAGAGGGCGCGAGGCGAGGAGTGACGCCTGGCGGCGGGTGTTGTGGGTGCCTGGTTTGGTTTGTCCCGGGACGCGCGCGCGACGACGACGATGCGCAGTACTGTATTCTTGTGTTATTATTACTGTATTCATGGGGGGTTAATCACGCCGATGCGGCTTCTTTCTCGTAGTACTCTAAGAATCGCCTCGCCGCGTTGAGTTCATTGACCAAACTTTTGTCCAAACTTGTATTGCCTTCGTGGCTCTTGATGGTCTCTTTCACGCACTCGACCACTCGATCGATCTCAGCGTTAGAATTGAACCAGGGCCGAATTGTGCGGTAGTACTGATCAATAGTTGATTCTGTGTATGACTCGTGCTTTGGTCCATAGCTGTAAGAATCAAGATACTCCTTGAATCCTATGAGATATTCATTTTGATCGACATCGGCTGCACATTGTTCGCGCCAGTGCTTTTTACGACCCGTGGCACTGAGTTCCTCCAAGAGTATGCCGCGTTTCGACACCTTGACGCCACTGAGACCTGAACGGTACGTATCTATTTTCTGCCTGAAAACGCTGTGTATGTCACGTCCCTCACGCTGTGTTTCGACCATATCATCTTCTAACTCACGATACGTTTTAAGTAGATCGAGCAGCTCGGAACGAATGGCGACGTCAACCGAGTACTCGCTTGGCACGACGTGAAGGGCGAAATCGTGCGACGCACGCGTGATGCGTTGACTCACTGCATCGATGGTCAACTTTTTTGGTGCTGTAAAAATGACATACTGCAATTTGCACAGCACATTTGGCTCATCCTTTGGCGTGAACGCGGCCGTCATGGCTCGTCGCGTGAGATTATACCCGATCACTACGCAATGCGAGCACACTGAGCTGAACGGCGCGTCGTCTTCGAGCCTGACACCGGCAAAAACGCCTCGTCGCGTGCGATTAGCCATGTCATTGTATATATCTTCCACTGTTGCTCCTTTTTGCGCTTGTTTCCACTGGCCCGCGAAAAACACCATCGGGGCGCCGACGTAGCATATGAACAGCGTCTTGTTGGCGTCTGTGCCGTCGCACCACTCATTCGCCATGGAGCAGATGATCTTTGCAAAATCGCGAACGCCACCGGATACGTTGACTTTCGTCGAAACGGATACAAATAGCATACCTCTGAGCGTGACTGGATTCGCCCCCGTGCCCGGGATCGGCGCGAGTTGCGTATCGTCGCAATGATTTTGCCGCTTGTAAAACCGATGCAGCATTCTTTGGACAGCGTCAGATTCTTCAAAAGCGTCCACGCTCATGCTTCCATCGATATCGTGCTCGCATCCTTGTGGAATTTTGAATCGCTCAATTCCAGTGAAACCGGGCTTGGGCCATACTTTCAAGATTTCCGTCACGCGATCGTTATAGAACGCACCGATCGGATTCAAGATGAACCCGCTCAGTGTGGCGCTACAAGCCACGATTTGCGAGCTCGGAAAAAGCTTTTCCTGGACAAATTTGCACGCTGTCGCTATTTGATTCTTGTTTTTCAGTCGCTTCGCAGCGCGGCTGCCACTTTTGACAAACACGGCATCGTGGTCATCTTCGCCTCGCTGCGCCTCGGGAATGAACTCCTGATACGTATCCGGGTCGACATCGTGCGCCACCAAAAGATTGTTGCAACCTTTTCCTTGTGTAAGTTCATCGCACTCGTCCATTAGCGTGACCGTAAGTTTACCTTCTCGTCTTTCGCCTTTGATGAAAGAGTCAACCTTTTTCAAATCTCCAACAGTCCCGAGAGCTGCGACGAAAATTGCACCTGTCTGCGGGCAATCAATCCCGTTATCGGCTGCCATTTTGGACGACAACGTGTGCCGCGTGTTGAACATCTTCGAAAATCCAGCTTTTTCGAGCTTCGACACCATGTCAACGATTGGAGCCACTTTGTTCGGCGCGCAAAGGATAACTACTCGCATATCTGATAGCAACGCCGCCAATGCGATTGAAAATAGCGCCACGGATTTACCCTCACGTTCTCGGCCTTTCAGAATCATCGTTTGTAAAGGTTTTTTCGTTCGACGGTATTCGAAGAGCATTTTGCAAACCGTCATCATCTCTCGCCTTCGATGCGCGACGCCCTCTGCGGAGTTATCACCAAACGCGTAGAGAAAGTTGCTGTACGCCGATGCGTTTGCTGGCACGAGTTGTTTGGCTGTCGTTTCCCAAAGTTCGTACAACGCTTCTTCATTTTCCGGTATTGGCGGTCGAGGAATATCCATCCGTCGTCGCCGCACGGGTCTACGCATGACTTGCACATCTGCGGTGTCGTCGCGAGCTCTGACGCCGCCTCGCTGAACAAAACCATCGAGTGTCCGCTGCCCAGGAAATATCGTTGGTGCGCGCCGACGGTACGGTCTCCTCACATTCACGGTGGGGATGGCATGCTCGTCGTCGTCGTCGTCGTCGCGCTGTCTGTTAGACGCAATCCCGCGTCTCGTCGCACCAGGTCGGCGCCCTACTTCGTCATTCACCTCGTCGACAGACCTACCGAGTTGCGCCGCCACTTTTTCGGTGAGCGCGCGCAACTGCGCGATTAAATCATCCTCCGCGCCGTCATTCCCAGAAGAAGCAGGAGAAGGCGCGACTGCAGGAGGACGCACGACTGGAGCAATTGGTTCTTGCTCTGCATGCACCGGTGCCGACACGACCACAACATCCTCCATCGCCTCGTCCCCTTCTTGCGTCTCCTCGACATCCTCAAACTGACTCGGCTCGAGCTGAGTCGCTTGCAACTGCTCCTCGATCTCATGCGAATCAATCTCTTGCGTCACTTGCACGTCATCATCAGAATCATAATCATAATCACTATCATCGTCATAATCGCTTTCACTCTCGGTATCGTAGACGAAATCATCATCCGATCCCCACAGTCCAGACGACTCGCTCCGCGCGGGCGACTCGGGCTCAAGCGTCGAACGCGCGTCTTCATACGCATCCGACATCGACGCTCGCCGCACATCTCGATCACCCGGCAACCCATCAATCGCGATCACGCCATCACCGACGACGCCATCATCAACGCCGTCATCAACGCCAGCGTCGTCGTCGTCGTCGTCGGTTCCGATATCCCCGCCCGGTGCTTTCGCCGACGATAACGATGCGCGCCGCGCATCCTCCACGCGCGTCACCACCTCGTGCGCCTCCGCCGTGAGCGCGCCGTCGGCGACGACGCCGTAATCATCATCGCCCCACATCGCGCGAACAACGTCTCGCGCGCGGTCGTCTGTCGCGCGGCGCGGCGCGGTGTGACGACGACGACGAACGACGACGCGCGGGGCGTCGGGTGCCTGGAATTTTTAAACGAGGCGCGTCAAAACCAGGCACCCTGACGCCGAATGTCCGAACGAGTGGTCGTCCTCGGTCGCCCTCTGGGCACGCGCGCGCGCGCCACTCGCGGACGCCGGACGACGACGGACGGACGGACGACGATGGCGATGGCGATGGCGACGATGGTGCGTTGTGGCGTTCACGCCGTTCGTGGTGGTGCCGCGCGGCGGCGTCGCGGTGGTGCGGTTGACGCGCGCGCGGGCGCAGAGGCGTCGTCAGCAGCAGCATCGACGTCATCGTTTGGTGCGGTCGATGGCATGAGCGCGGAGACGTGCGAGGCGTTGAAACAGGCGTTGGCGGAGGATTTAACGCATTTGTTTGATGCGAAGGGGATCGATGCGGCGCTGTATGCGTCGGATGTGTCGTTTACGGATCCGTTGACAAAGTATGATTCGTTCGCCGGGTACAAGTTTAACATTGACATGTTGAGAGAGGTGTTCAAGCCGACGTATACGATGCATGACATTTATCAAACTGGGCCTTGGGAAATCAGCACGCGGTGGACGATGGTGATGGGTCTGCCGGCGTTTCCGTTCATGTGGAAGCCGACGTTGACGTTCACGGGGTTGTCCATCATGGGCATCGACCCGGAGACGAAAAAAGTCAAGACGCACGTCGACACGTGGGACTCGATTGAGAACCAAAAGCACTTGTCTCCGGAGGGCGTGGCCGAGGTGCTGAAGCAGATTTTTGACTTTAGTCAAACCCCTGCGTTGGAAACGCCAGGTTATACGGTGATGAAAAAGTTTGCGGATTACGAAGTGCGAAAGTACGATTCGTATTTGGTCGCGGAGACGGGCCCGGGTGTGGATGTTCGCGAAATGAAGGATGGCGCGCCGACGAAAATGGATCCGCAAGCCGCCGGGCAGTCATTCAACTCTTTAGCTGGCTATATTTTCGGCAAGGCGAATGAAGGCGGCGCGAAGATGGAGATGACTACGCCAGTGTTCACTAACAGTGGACGCATGCAATTCGTCTTGTCCAAGGACAAGTACGAGTCGGTGGACAAATTACCTGCTAGCACGAGCGCCGCAGTAGAATTGAAGGAAGAAAGCGGTGGCATGTTCATCGCGAAAAAGTTTTCTGGCATCGCCACGGATGAAGCCGCAAACGATGTCGAGAAACAATTGCGTAAATTCGCCACTCGAGACGGATTACAAACGAGCGGTCCGGCGGCACTCGCGCAGTACAACGATCCTTTTACAAATCCGTTACTGAGGCGTAACGAAATCATTATCCCAGTGTCAAACTTCGAGATGTAAACGACAACTTAGCGCATGGAATGTAATATCACGCTTTTTAAAGAGTTTTTTAGTTTTTTATTCGAAGTGTTTTTGATTTTTCGTACTAACACTATCTGGCGAACGCAAGGCGGCACATTGCGCCGTACTCGCTTCAACACGCGGTAATCAACCTAGAGCAGGTCTTGTCTCCAACTGGTCGTATTGCAACGTAAAGTTGTCTTTACGCAACCTCTCCCAGCCGAGTGGGTCGAACACCCAGAATGAACCTCGCTCACCATGCTCGTTTTGATTTGTCGGCTCGGTGTTTGCAACGCGCATCAACCAAGCTTTAAGTTCCTTGTGGAACCCCCAACCTCGCTGCACTAATTCATCCGCAGCAAATAATTGCGACTCCTCCCCTGGCATGCTGTAGAAGATGTAAAAGAGCGTCTCTTGCTGGAACTTCGCAAACACCGCCGGGTGACAACGACTCACTTGTTGCGAATACGCGGAAGGGATTGTGAGCTCCAAGTCATTCTTCGGCTGCGAATCATTCCAAGGCAAAGTAAACGACTTGTACAAGCTGTCCGGAGAGTTCAAGTTCAACCCAAGCATAGTTAAATCTGCGCCCAAGGCGAGCGTCGAAACGTTTGGATTCACCATACGAATCACCGGCAACAACCCGAGCAATCCGTACCGATCCTTCAACTGACTTCCACTCGGTCCAGGCGGTACCAACGTCGCCACACCAGGCTTACCCGGTGGTGGAGGGGCACCGCCCTCGAATTGCCCCCCACCCGGCGCACCACCTGCGCGCCCAGGACTGTTGAACTGAACCCCACCCGCACCGCTAGAACCTTGTCGACCGAGAGGAGGATACGACACACCTCCCTCTTCAAAACCATCCTTTTTAAGCCCCGGAGGAGGAACAAGTCCACCCATATTCCCCTGTCCTTTCCCACCAAGGGCAGGAAAGTCCTCCTTCTCCATGCTAAATTCCGGATGAGGCTTGGAAAAGTCATACACGCCTTCAAACCCATCGCCCGTCATCCCTGGGTACCGACTCCCAAACGATGCCCCCCGTTGAGGCATCCCACCGGCGCCGCCTAGTGTAGGGAACTCAGAGTCATCGAATCCTGGCGATTTTTCCTGATCAAATGCACCTAACCCGACACCCATACCTCCAGCGAAATTCCCATCCAAGCCTCCTCCAGCACTCGGGATCTTCGGCATGCCCAAGTTGTCTTGCGATCCAAGCGTCGGGTACGCGCGCGGTAACGGTCCAGAACTCATCATTCCGGCTCCTCTAGGGGCACCATTCATACCAGTACCCGCACCTGCGGGCATCGGAGCTCCGCTCGCGGAACGCATGATGCCCGGCACTTGCCCTTGCACTGGTTGACTCCCCGCGCGCTCTAACATCATTCGCTGCGCCCCGGCGCCCATGGCTGCCATTGATCCATTACCAGGGCTCATCTGTCCCTGCGCGTTCGCGCTCGCACTGCTCCCCATCATTTGCGGTGGCTGCCCCGGCACGCCTCCGAACGGCAGTGGCACCGCGCCCGGACGCCCTCCCCCTGGCCCCTGCATCACCCCCCGCGGCATCGCTGGCGCGCCCTGCATCTGCGGCGCGACACCTGGACGTTGCTGCACGAATTGCCCGCCCGGACGAGGCACGTTGGAGTACGGCGGCATCCCTGGGACGCCCTGCTGCTGCGAAAACGGCCCAGGAGGTGGCGCTTGCCCTTGCGAGTATCCTTGCCCTTGCATGGCGATAACCCTTCGCGTGCGATACCTCTAGTCACGAAGCGACAAATGTAACCACACACTCAACGTTTCCGCGCGCACCACGCCTGGTTGGACGCGTGTCGACGCAGAGCTCCTAGCTCCTTGCCTCGCGCGATCTCAAACCAATCGATCGAATTCTCACGCGCGAGTTCCCCCTAGCGTGTGCCCCAAATCGAAATCAAGCGCGCTCGGTCCCTCGTAAGTAATTCGTAATCGGTTCTCGTGCGTCACGTCGTGTACGCGCGCGCACTCGGGCGCTGCGCGTGGCTAATTGTGAGGAATCGCAGGCTTTTTCAAGCCACTTAACTCGAGCGCTTCCGGAGACCAACTCCCACATTGTGCGACGCACGACGCCCACGCGGGGACGCGCGTCGAAAGCTTCGAGACGGGAGTTTTAAAATTCATTCGTCTGCGCGCGCGCTAACGCACTCGCGATATGGTTGAGCTCAAGGTGAAGCGCTGCGATGCGCCTCGCAGACGTCGGACAGAAGTCGTTCGGGCGATCGGAATCGCCATGAATAACGCCGCAGTGGGCATCAAGGGGGACGTTGGCACGATGCAAATGATTGCAAATGATATTCTTGCGAATATCACCTCGCGTTCCGCGCAGGTCGTAGTCGGGCGCGGGGACTTTAGCGTGAACTTGAGGTTCACGAAGAAGACGCTGACGTATGCCACGGCGCGCGCACGTCAAGGCGGACCGCTCTTTCGAGTGCTCGTGTTTGACTCGCTGTCGATGATGGGACAGAGTGAGAATGGTGCACGGCAGCTGGCTTTTCAGTGCATGTCAGCGGAAGGAGACGAGAGCGAGAATGCGAGCTCATCGAGTGGAAAGAAGCGCAACAAGAGAGCCGCCGTCGCGAGCGATGTGGATGGCGTACCGCCAGCCATCGTGAACACAGTTTTGAGAGTACTGAATGATGATTTGATACGCGATGATGCCGAAGAGACGCGTGCGACGACGTTGAGAGACACTTTAACGCACAAGTTTGGGTCGTTTTGGCACGTCATTAGCGACGAAGAGGATTTTGCGGTGGCAAACAGAGCTACGGAGCTCCCAATACCAGACTCCGAAGACGCCTCCACCAAGAGTATTTCTATGCGATTTAAAGTTGGCAAGCACACGTATGTGGTTTGGCATCACGTGGCGCCGTACGATCGCTTCGGATGGGGTAAGATGACGTGGGCCGAGAAGGCCAAGTATTCGAGATATGTCCTCATCCTTTGCGGCGGCATAGCAGCCATGTACTATCGCACCAGATGCAATGTTGAGGTGAAGAAGGGGTTGTGCCGAGCCATCCCTGCAGCAACTCCAGTATTAGCAGGTTTGTTTATCTTTTTAGTCGTAAGCGCGCATGTCGATACGCGTGTCTGGAATAGGCGTGAGAAACAAGTATAGCGTGGTTTCGATTTTTAATACATCAACCGTACCGTAACGTAATTCAAAAAAGACTGCTACTGTTATTATTTACTCTTCGTCATCGCTCTCTTCGTCGCTTTCGTCGTCGCTCTTGTCAGGTGGTTCGAGTTTATCGAGCATCTCCATCAACTCAGCCTCGGTTTCTGGATCGATGCCTCCTTCCGCGTCAAGCTCCGCCGCTTGGTCCCCGAGCTTAGCAGCCTCGCGCATGAGCTCGTCCGGTGCACCAGCGACATCGATGAAGAACCCACCATCTTCACGAGTTGCGCTCTTGAACAATGTTCGCATCTCGTTCCACTCGTCAACAATGAGTCGCAGCATTTTCGCCGACGCCACGACGAGTTCGACAGTCATCGCCCGACCATCAGTGTTGTCGATTCCACACGCATCGGGCACGTGCATCAAAAGTACTTCTGGAGATGGCGCATTAGACATGTACCTGGCAACCGAAGCAGATCGCTGTCGCTTACCCGCGGCGTTGAGAAGTTTGATGTACACGCGGGCGATGCGAACAACTGAGAAATACAGTTTGACGCGGCCCGGGCCGCTGTTCTCATCGTCATCCTTCCCTGACATCGACAGCGCTTCCTGTAAGTAATCAGTGTCGACGTAATCAACATTGTCAAATTGCTCCTCGGCGATCGTCCGCGCCGAAGGTTCGGCCGGCATTGCCGCGTAAGCCTCCATATCGTAGTCATTCGTCGGTTTTGTGTGATCAAATTCAGCCTTGGGCGGACGACGTAAAAGCGACGGGGGTTGTGACTTCCTGGCATCTTTCAGCCCAGAGTCGATATCTAATGCCCCGAAAAGCATGCCCGCTTTCTTCGCCGACTTTTCAAACTCCTGGTCGAATCCACCGAGGCCCAGAGCGCACTCAAAGAGTGGGTGGTCGTGCGCGCCAAACGTCTTCACCGCGGCGTCCTCGTCCTCAGGTATTCTTTCACCGAGGAGCGCGACAATGTCACCGCGATAGTTTCCTAATAAAATTGCGCCATCGTGATTGGCGGTGACGCCTACGTCATGCGCAAATTCGGGGAATTTGTAATCCACTTTCGCTGCGACGCGCAAATCGTGCCGAAGCATCAACACCTCCGCCGCCATCTTTGCCGTTTGAACGCGCGCGCCTTGAATCTTGCGTCTGCACGACGTCGCGCCCGCGAGTCGACCAATAAGCATATCGAGTTCTTCGTAATGCGATGGTTTGCACTTGCTACCCATAGCCTTGAACGCCTTCAAGCTCGCCGACGCGACGTCGAGAATACGACGCAACCCATTTTCGCGACCCTCCTCTATGATGTCGATGTCCTTTTGCTGGAGTTCATCGCGAAGGGAAAACAGCTCCATAAACACATGCGGTGGTACACTAAATGACGCTCGTTTCAACGCATAATCAAATTCCACGCATAACTCTTTAAACGTCGCCTTGTCCAAATTCTCCAACGGCGGTTGCTTCAACGCGAACCACGCATTCTCGGGATCTTTTTGCATCTTTGCAATCTTCTTCTCATACTTTGTGAGCTCTATCGAAGGCCCTTGGTTCCTATACATGGTATCGCATAGTTTGTCTGCATATTCCTCAAAGTTCATCTGCAGCGCCTTCCGTGCGCGACCTTTAGGCATGGTGTCCACCGTCTCCGCGAACGCCTCGCGCACCACGTCCTCGCTCCACCCGTGCTCATCCATGGTACTTTGTAAAACCTCCGCCACCTTGACGATAAACCTATTCGACTCGCTCTCGGTGATCTCATAATCACCATCATCTCCATCCTCACGTCGTCGTCGAATCGTCGTCATTATTCCTTCGCTTCGCGCCTCCGCGTGTCCCAGCCGTCGCCTTTGCGCTCGCGCCTCCTACGTCCCACCCTTCTTCGTCTGTCGCCCCGAACGCTTTGTCTTTTTCAACGCCTTGGCCTTGGCTAAATTCTTCGCAAACTCCTTGCTCGCTGGGTTACGTGCGCCTCGTCCACCCTTGCGATTGGCCAGCTTCAGCGCCACTTTCGCCTTTTTCCCGAGCGCTTGCTTGGTTTCCTTGGCGCGCGTCTTGGCGATCTTTTTGCTCGCTTGTTTCAAGTTGAGCTTGGCCCACTGCGGGACGTCTTCGGGGACGTAGTATTTGTTTTTGTGTACGCCGTATGAAGGCATATGCGGGTCGCAGCGCCGCGACGATGACGACGACGACGAAAGTGCGAGGGGAAAAGTGCGGCATGGCGCGCCAATGCATGGCGGCTGGTGGAGCCGCGCGCGCGCGGCGTCGACGTCGGGCGTACGTATCGCGGGGTTGGGCGCGTTGCAAAGGCATGCATGCGCATCAGTGGGGCGTACGGGGTGAGAAAACATCGCGGGCGATGCGCGCACGCACGTCAAAGGCGGGTAAGGTGAGGTGTTATTATGTGACGCGCGGCGAGCGCTCCGACGTAGCCGTGTTACAACCGTCGCGTCTCTTCTCTTCTATGCGTCTTCCGTCGTCCTCATCGTCGACACGGATATTTACAAGCCCAAGAAAGAACCAGATTGCTTGCTCGCGCAAATCTTACCGGCTTCGGTGCCTTCGCACTCAACCTTCAAGTCGTCGGACAAAAATTTGACGTCGCCTCGGGTCGCGGCGTTGACGCACCCGAAAATGTTATCCGGGAAGTTGCAGAAGCCATCCGTCACCAAACGAGAGCGCTCAAAGTTCGCGCTCGACGTCGCCGCACGCTTCTTATCGTTCAACTCCTTGTTCGCCTCAGTCTTGGCGAGCAAGTCGCTCGTCAAATCCGCGCGAGCCGGAGCGACGTTCAACGACACGGACACCGCCGCGGCGGCAAACAACGCCGCCGCGCGCTTGGCATCGACAATCATGTGTTGCTTTTGCGCGCGCTTCGGCGCCGCTTGAGCCTTCACCTACGCATAACATAAATATATATATACATACACACACACACCGTCAGTCACCACACATCAATCACATCGCAAGCAACACACGCGCGCCCTCCGCCTTTCGCCCTCCGTCTTTCGCGTCTTTCGCGCGCGCCCGCGCCCGCGCCTCGCGCGCGCCCCGGGATCCGCCTCGCGCGCCCCGCGCCCGTCGCCCGCGCGCGCGTCGTACCACCGGTGCATCGACGCACACACAGCGTAGGGTACACACACGCACGCACGCACGCACGCACGCACGACGGGGATCTCTCGCGCGAT
>Ga0255765_1000133_pt1 | contig 92696 bp, 65 predicted proteins | sample 041ome_8_FD_179965 | JGI IMG/M metagenome (GOLD analysis project Ga0255765, IMG submission 179965) | Coastal salt marsh microbial communities from the Groves Creek Marsh, Skidaway Island, Georgia - 041407BS metaG (version 2) | ecosystem: Environmental > Aquatic > Marine > Intertidal zone > Salt...
GCGCGCGTGTTGAAACGAAATCGGCACCGATGAAATTGTATCTACACGCGCGCTTGACACGTAGCTATTGTTTTATTATTAGTAGTATTACATTATGCTGCTGATTTGCGAAGGAACGAAAGCGCTCGCTTTCTCTTTCTCTCTTTTCTACATCGCGTCCATCAGACTCAAATCTTTTCCTTGCTTCTCTAAATAATCTCTCCTCTCCTCGTCCGTTTTCAAACCTCTGAACGTAAACACAGATTTATCGCCTATGTCGTCCTTCACAGCTTGCGTATACTTTCTTCCGGCGAAAACTAAAAAGCCGAGCATCCACGTCGCGACGAAAAACGTCTCAACCTCGCCGCTGGCGAGCCCGGTTAAATGCCCGAGGCACATGATGGGCGTCATCAAGAACAAAAAGAAAGCCTCTGGTTTCCCGTAACACGCCCCTTCCTTGAACGCTAAACCAGTAAACGCGGCGAACAACGGCCCAATCAACCAAACCGCCGACCGATGTTCGACGACAAAATCCAGCAAGCTCCCGCCGTCGTACGACGCCGCTATGCCAACAGATCCGATAAATCCAACCGCGTAAAGCGCTTGCATCACCCGCTTTATCGGCGTCACATACATGTGCACCAAAACCAACGCGACGCCTAACCCGCTCGCGCCCGCGAAGTAACTCGGGTTGACGATATCTTCGTTCCCGGTGAAACCTCCCAAAACGACTCCAGAAGCACCCGCACACGCCAACGACAGCGCCACTCGGTACGACCAAACTTCGATTTCATCCGCTTTAGAAACCGACCATCGACCGTACATGCCTTCGTAATATTGCTCTTCGTTGTTTCCTTCCGCGTCGTTTTCTCTCTCTCGGTCGTCGTCGGCGCTCAGCGCGGCGCAAAGCGCGCGCCTTCCATCACCAAAAGTAGAGCAGCGCGTGCTGCGGGAATTCGCAAAGAGTGCGAAACGTGAAGAAGGAAAAGAACAACCGGTGGTGGTCGCCGCCAGCGGAATAAACGCCGCCTCTCTCGGCCGCCGCACTCGTCGCAAAGAAGACGCGGCGGTGGACGTGGCGGTGGCGGTCGCGGCGGTAAAGACGCGCAGATGATGCAAAGACGTCGTCATGGGGAGATGTACTATTGGGGAAAAGAGTTTTTTATGAAGCGAATGAGATACGAAAAAGAAGAGGAAGAGAAGCGCGATAAACTGCAACGCGCGCGCGCGAGAGAGAGAGAGAGAGAGAGAGAGAAAGAAAGAAAGAAAGAGTGAGAGCTACATTTTTACACCTTCTGTTGCGGTTCCGTGTGCAAAAAGCTTTGCCTTCTTCTTCTTCTTCTTCTGACTTTGTGTTGGGGAAGAGTGCGCACTTGAGACGGTTAGAGGGAAAGATGACGACGACGATGGGAGCTGCGACGACGACGACGACGACGACGACGACGACGAGAGAATCAGAGAGAGAAGAAAAGAACGCGAGCTTGGAACGCGCGGCGGTGAACAAAGTCGTCGACGCTTTCCGAAAATACCGAACGTCGAGCGAGAGAGAAATCGCGCGACGCGAGCGGAACTGTTGGAAAGCGCTGTCGAGAATGCAACGAAAGCTTCGCCAAGGGAAGCGAACGTACGGAGAGGAACAGATGGAACAGTTGAAGCGAGCGTACGAGAACCATCGCGAGAGAAGCCGAGAGAGCGTGGAAAAGAATCAGCGGTTTTTTGACGCGCTGTTGGGGACGTTTATGAGCCACGGAGAACAGGTGCCGCCGCATCTGCGAGTGACGGAGAGTTTCGATTCGGTTCCGGTTGGCGAGCGGCCGCCGGCGACGCCGGCGGGCGAGGACGCCGAGAAGGCGAGGTACGTGTTGAAAAATTTAGTGAGGGATTGGTCCGAGGAAGGGAGGGAAGAGAGGGAGAAGAGCCACGACGTGTTGGTGAGACATTTGCGGGACGTGGTGTTTAAGGAAGAGTTATGTACGATTGACAAAATGTGCGAGCGAATGAATCCGGAGGATATCGAGCGACCTCGCGTTCTCGTTCCCGGCGCTGGATTAGGAAGGCTCGTGTACGAATTCGCCAAAGCCGGATTTGAAACTGAAGGGAACGAGTTTTCCTATTACATGTTGTTCGGTGCTTCGTTTCTTTTGAATTGTTGTTCGGAGAAGCGTCCGTTTGAGATCGTTCCGTATTGGCACTCGCCTCTAAACCATCTCTCTCCGGAGGACCAATATCGATCGATACTGGTCCCTGACGAAAGCCCGGGCGATCACATGGACGTTTTCAAACCGGGAAGCTCCATGTCCATGTGCGCCGGTGACTTTTGCGAAGTGTACGGCAGCCCGGAATACCAGTCGCACTTTGACGCCGTGGCGTGTTGCTTCTTCCTCGACACCGCCAAAAATATCTTCGACTACTTGGAAACCATCCGGTTTTGCTTGAGAAAGGGAGGCACGCTCACCTCCATAGGTCCTTTACTTTGGCACTGGGTAGAACACAGCGACACCCTCGCTTTCACGAAAAACGAAAACGAAGACGAAGAAGAAGAAGAAGAAGAAGACATCTCCATCGAAGTCTCCTTGGAAGATCTCGTCGCTTTCGCCGAGCGGCTCGGTTTCCGCTTAGACGTCAAAAGACACCCTCTCTCGTGCCCGTACGCCACCGATCGTACCTCCATGCACCGAACCGTCTACGACTGCGCGTTTTTGAGTTTCACTCTCGTCGATAAGTGAGAAGATTTTTATATGTGTGTGTGTGTGTGTGTTTTTAGACGTTGTCGTAGTATATAGTTTACCAAGTGGGTTAGAATAGAACGCATAGTAGGGTTTAGGGTTTTTCTCTCTCTCTCGTGATCTCTCGATTTCCAAAAGAAGGAAAATCGCTTCATAAAGAAAAGGAAAAAAGAAAGATGGGCAAATGGAGAGACGAACCGATGAACACGGGCGGCGCGGCAGCCGCGCCGTACCAAAGAGCAGCCAACGACGAGTGCAGAATCTGCGGAGGTGAGAAAAGAGTCTCTTTTCTTTTTGCGCCCATCGATTCGCGTTTTGACTTTTTTTTTCCCGCGAAAATTTTTTTTCTCTCTGAATCTCTCTCTCTCGGCGCTGACCATTTTCTTTCTCCCTCTCTTTGTCGCGTTCGTTCGCAGGCATTGGTCACTGGTAAGAGGAGTTAAACGCGCTTGGAAGAGCGCTTTGTTGTTGTTGTTGTTGTTGTTGTTGTTGTTGTTGTTGTCGTTGTTGTCGTTTGTTTGCTTTTTCTTCGGGCGTGGAAAAATCTAACAAATTTGATCACGAGTGGAGGAAAAACCACGGGGGGATTCGTCGCAACGCGGTCGGGAGAAAAGGCATCGTTTTGAGCAAAGTCGTCGTCGCAGAGCAAAGTCGTGGTGACCAACGTGTCGTCGAGATTTAAGAAGTCGTTGTCGTTGATGTTGTTGTTGTTGATGTTGTTGTTCTTGACGGCGCAGAGAGAGAAGAGAGAAAAGGGAAGAGTAATGTTTCTTTGCCAATTTCCCCTCATCGAATCAACAAGAGAGCCGTCAATCGTACGAATCGCACGAGAAACGAGAAGAAACGCGCTTTTCGCGGCGCAACGCGAAAAGACATTTTCGAGAGTGACAACTAAACCGCGAGTGCGGGGAACGCGCGCGTTCGTTCGTTCGCGCACACAAACAAAACACTGACTGATTTTCATCATCTTTTTCCTTCCTTTTTCCTCGGTATTCTCACCCATTTTTATTTGGGAAATGCTGTGCTTCTTACTATTATAGGGCGCGCGACTGTCCGGATAACAACCGAGGCGGCGCGACTGGGTACGACGACGCCGGCGGCTACGCCAGAGGGCCGTCCGCCAACGATAAGTGCAACCGATGCGGCAACTACGGCCACTGGGCGAGGGATTGCGCGTTGCCGGATTCGAGAGCGCCGCCGATGAACGATATTCGGTGCAACCGATGCGGCGGGTTTGGCCACATGGCGAGGTTTTGCGCTTCGGCGGATACTCGCGGGTTCAGAGGCGGGTTCGCCGGCGGCAGAGGCGATGACTCGTGTCGCATCTGCGGCAGATTCGGTCACTACGCGAGAGCGTGCCCGCAAAACCGCGGCGGCGGCAGAGGCGGCAGAGGTGGCAGAGGTGGCAGAGGTCCGAGACAACCGCGCGAAAAACGCGCGGCTGGCCCAGAGGACGTCTGCAACCGCTGCGGCCAAGCCGGTCACTGGGCGAGAGATTGCGCCGAGCCGGACACGCGAACGGACGAGGAAAAAGTCAGACAGCCGAAACCCGGTGACAAGTGCAGAAACTGCGGCGAGGAAGGTCACTTTGCCAGAGACTGCCCGCAACCGAAGGACACCAAGTGCCGCACGTGCGGCGAGGAAGGTCACTACTCGAGAGACTGCCCGCAAAAAGGCGGCTCTGGAGTTACGCCGAAGTTGCAAGAAGAACAAGCGGCGGCGGCGGCGACGACGACGACGATGGAAGACGCCGACGCTGACGCCGGGGCGGCGTAAGAGCGCTTCGTTTTGTTTTGTTTTAGGACGTGTCACCGACCTTAATTAAACAAACGGTGCGTCACCGAGAGAGAGAGAGAGTTGGAATCATTTTTTTAAAACCAATACATCTACCCCATTTACACACGTAACCTCTACTTTACGCTAAAAAGCATCGCGCGTGTACTCTGCTCACTTTTATCGAAACGCGCTTTCAGAAACGATCCGATCCGAAGCCGCAAAGCGGCGAAACCGGACTAAAGAAGAGACTGCGGTTGTTTTTTTGCATCAAACAAAAAATCTCTTCATTCGTTTTTACGACTCACACCCCTTCTTCGCGCACTTCTCTCTACCACGCGCGTTTAAAATGTCCGCCGAAAAAAACGAAGGGAATAACCGAACGTTCGTCGCGTCGTCCGACGCGCCTTCCGTCGCCTCGGTCTCTCTCGACGGTCTCGTCGCGTTCAATGGAGTCCAAATTCGCAAAATCGAGAAAAACGTCGTCGTGTGTTGCACTAATCGCAAAGAAGAAGATGATGAATCAAATCATCCTCAAACCGTCGCCATCATCTCTGGTGGAGGCAGTGGACACGAGCCAGCCATGGCTGGGTTTGTTGGCGATGGTTTTTTGCACGCGTCGGTGTGCGGCGACGTGTTCGCGAGTCCCTCGGTGGAACAAATTTCCGCAGCCATCGAAAACGTTTTAGAGAACAACGAGTTGGTCGATTCGGTGTTACTCGCGGTGATGAACTACACCGGGGACGTGGTGAACTTCTCGATCGCGCGCGACCGGGCGAGAAAAGAATACCCAAAATCGCGATTAAAAAACATCGAGGTGTTCGCGTTCGACGACGATTGTTCGATACCGGCGGATGAGAGAGGTAAAGGCGGCGCGAGAGGTTTGTGCGGGACGCTGTTGTGTTTGAAAGCGGTTTCGGCGGCGGCGAAGCGAGGGCGGGAGTTTCGGGAGGTGCGAGAAATCGCGGAGAGATTTCGGAGGAACACGAAGACGTTTGGATTTTCGCTGGGGAGGTGCGACGTGCCCGGACAGAGGAAGCAAGAAGACTTAGAGGTACCGGACGGAAAAGTGGAATTAGGTTTGGGGATTCATAACGAACCAGGATTTGAGACGGTTCCGTTTGAAAGCGCCGAGAAGACCGTTGAAATCGCGTTGGACGCGATTGAGAAAGCGTTGGAATTGGGTGACCAGAAGTCTAAAAGGCTTTCAGCTGCGAGTGGTGGCATCGTGGGTAAAATCGATGATCTCCTTGGTTTAGACGGCGAAACGAAAATGAATATCGGGCTGGTGAAGCCGATCGAATTGTGTTTGGTGGTGAACGGTTTAGGAGGGACGAGCAATCTCGAGCTCGGTTTACTCGCCAACTTCGCCAAAAAGTCATTGGAGAGGAGAGGAGGTAAAGTGTGTCAGATTACGCACGCGATGTGTGGAAGCTTTATGACCAGTTTGAACATGAGAGGCGCGAGTCTGACTGTCAGCGTGTTGGAGGAAAACGACGGCGAGTTGTTGGACGCGCCGTGCGAGGTAAACGCCTGGCCGAGATTAATTAATTTATCATCGACGACGACGACGACGACGACGACGACGACGATCGTCCGAACGTCATCTCAGCAACAACCGTCGTCGACTCCGGATGTTTTACCAGCGTCTCAAAAAGACGCGGCGGAAAAGACGAGCGAGACTTCGACGAAAGAAGAAAAGCCAGAGAAACAAAATTTGAACGAGAAGAAAAAGAACAAATTGAGAACGCCGAAAGTCACGGTGACTGAAAAAGAGGCTGAAGCTCTCGCTGCGTGCATCCAGCTTTCGTGCGCGACTATTTTATCCATGAGAGACGAACTTACGAGATTAGACGCCATCGCTGGCGATGGCGATTGTGGCGATACCTTAGCCGCCGGCGCCTCGGCCATCTTGGAAGACTCGGTCGATTACGCGTATAGGCATCCAGACGTCGTTTGCGATCAACTCGCCAACTCGTGCGCGCGATCCATGGGTGGCACGTCTGGCGTTTTGTACGATGTCTTCTTCCGCGCCGCCGGTGATACTCTAGACGAATCCGGAAGCGACTTTGACGAAACCGAGTACGAAGAAGATTACATGGACGATTCGTTTGAATATCGCGAAGCGTTGGCGCGAGGCATCTACGCCATTCGCAAACACGGTAAAGCCACGGCTGGTGACCGGACCATGCTCGACGCGTTGATGCCCGCCCTTGGACGCTGGGGCATATTAATGAACGACGACTTAAAAGAACAGTGCGACCGGATCGCCAAAGCGGCGAAAGACGGCGCGGAAGAGACGAGAAACATGACCGCCAACGCCGGCCGAGCCAGTTACGTGAACAAAGACAAACTCAAAGAACAAAACGTCCCAGACCCAGGCGCGTTAGCCGTCGCCGCGTGGATCGGCGCCAGTTGCGAGGAAGTCACTCGCTTATTAGCGAACAAAAACGTCAAACCGAACGAGCGTCACTTATCCTTCTTGAACAGAATAGACCCGAACTTCAAAGGCGACAGAGACGACCACGACGCGATACCGGTGGAAGACCGCTTGGGAGAGTTCGACGACACCCAACACTCGGACGACGACTTACCGGAAGACCAAAAGATACCGTTCGTTTTGTAACTTTGCGCTACCGTTTGTGAAAGAAAGCATATAAAATACGCAAAGCCTTCTTTTTTTCTCTCTTCTTCTTTTCTACCTTTTTTTCACAACTTTTCGTAAATATGGATAGAAAAACCCTAAATGAACACGAAACGACGCGTCCGCGTTTTCCCCAGAGCGGAGTACTTTGTAAACACCAAAAAAAAGGCGCGCTCTTTGACGCATTGCTCTTTGACGCGCGAGAGTACCACCGCGATCTTCCTCTCGTTGTTTGAACGCGTTTCTTTTACAGAGAGAGAGATTTAGAGAGAGTTTTCGCGCGCGATAACATAAAAGTTTTCTTTTGCATCATCATCACATCTCGAGAGAGGCCGCGGACAAAAAGATCTTGAGAGAGAAAGAGGGAAAAAAATCATGAGCGTCTTTGAACGCGCGCCTCTCTTGCCGGAGAGCAACACCTACGGCAACGCGACCAACGCCGGTGGTGGTGAAGGTGGTGAAAAGCTCATCGTCTCGAGAAAGTCTTCTTCCTCTTCTTCTTCGTCCAAGTCGAAAAAGGATTCGTGGAGAACGAAAACGGTGATGATTGGGACCACGGCGTTGATTTTTGGCGCGGCGGTCGCGCAAACGCGAACGCGCGGAGGAGAAGACGGCGGTAGCGAGGGGAACTTGGGCGCGATCGAAGGATCATCGTCGACGTCGACGGCGGATGTGGTGACTTTGACGTTGGGTTGCACGTCCTCCGCGACGCTCGGTTTGCTTCCGTTCCCGAACGGTGGTTTCGTCGGTAAAGTTGGGGCCAAGTTGTCCTTGAAGTCGAAAGACCACAACTTCGGGTTCCAACACGCCATCGACATGGCGGAAATCGGATGCGGAACGTACGCGGTTTCGCACAAACTCGAAGAGGGCGAACAATTTGGCTTTTATTTGTACGACGTGAAGAACGAGACGAATTATTTGTCCGATATTGGCGCGCAAGCTATCGAAGGCGGACCGATTTCGGAGGCGGCGAGGAACGCCGCCTTGTGGGGCGCCGAGACCGAGTTGGCCGCCGAAGAGAACGCCAGCGATAGAAAGAGGTTGGAAGATGGCATTGATAACATCGCGCAACAGCAATCGTTGAAAACGGACTCTGCTGCGGTGGCGTACGCCGGGAAGCACGGGTTCATCGATCCGGACGGGAACTTTGTGGCGAAGGCGACTGCCGAAAACGCCAAGGCGTTTGAAGACGCACAAACGAAAGGCTGGTGGCCGGAGTTTTCGAGCACCACAGACTCCGATACCGGAGTAACGAGCATGAACTACGTCGATTGGGGCGCTTGGTTGAAATGGTTAGTCCACGGTAGCGATTACTCGACGTCGGAGATTGAATGCGACGCCGCCGCGCAGACGTGTACGTTGCAAAAATGCGAAGGGTGGGAGTGCACGGATTACAAGATGCCGTGCACCGAAGGTGGAAGAGGATGCACGAGCGAGGAAGATTTCACGAGCGAAGTTGCGAGTTTAGGCGGGAAGGAAGTTACCGTGCGAAAATACGACAAGAGAAAAGAAGTCGCAAATGCAAACGCAAAATTAGGATCATCATCAAACACGAAAGAAACATCAAAACGACACGGCCTCAACAGCAACAACGATATCCTCAAAAAGAGAAACTTATTGTGGAAGCAAACGACTTCCTCGACGAGAGCGGTGCCATCGCTCGGCTTAGGTAAGGCTTACCCGACGCGCGTTATCGTCAACATGGCGCAGTGCACGAAGGAGAAGTCTTTCGGAAAGGGCGAAATGAGCGGCGTCGAGTTTTACCCGAGAACAAAAGATAAAGCCAACGCCGGTAACGTGTATTTGTTCGGCCAGTGCTACAACATGAGAGATACTGCCACGTGCGAGGTGCCGACGGATCATCACCCGTCCGGGTGCCCGTCGGCGCCGGGCGCGGCGCCGAACACGGCGCCAAACATGGCCCAGCAACACGCAAATAACAATGTCGTGAAAACGGCTGCGGCGACGGCGACTCCTTCAGCGACAGCGACTCCTTCAGCGACAGCGACTCCTTCGGAAAGCACGGCTACGACGACGAGTACGTCTAACGCGGCGGCAGCGACGCCGACGTCCACCTCTGCTTCCACTTCGACAACTCCGGCAAACCCGCTCACCGACGACAATATCCACGCGGCCGTCTTGGCGTGTCTCACCGTAGATCCAGTCGGCGGGAACTGCCCGGACGAAGAGTGGGGTAAGATGAGCAAATGGAACACGAAGAAAGTCACCAACATGGACAAGTTATTCTACGATCCGCCTTTAGCGGACAGCAACGATCGACTTTCTTCGTTCAACGGTCTCATCGGCGACTGGGACGTCTCCTCGGTCACCTCCATGTCGCAGATGTTCAAGGATGCGGACGCGTTCACCGGTAAAAACTTTTACAAGTGGGACACGTCCAAAGTCCAGGACATGTCTGGCATGTTTGAACACGCGACGTTGTTCAACGCCCAAATCGGAGGCTGGGACGTCGGTTCGGTTAAGAAAATGAACACCATGTTTCAGAACGCGTTTTCGTTCAACCAGGACTTGTCCACGTGGGACGTCAGTTCAGTCACTGATTTCACTCGCATGTTCTCCGGCGTATTAGACAAAGGCATGGATCAAGACATCTCCATGTGGAACGTCCAAGACGGCGCGAGACAAAACAACGTCACGTACGAAGCGTACGCCTTCCAAGCTAAATTTGCCTGCGACACCGAAGACGACGGACCGATCAACTCGTGCAAACCAAAATCATCCTCCGAAAGAGCCGCGGCGGCTAAATTAGCCAAAGCCAAGGGCGCGAAGATTACTCACGAGGAAGCCACGCGCGAGTCGAGAGAGTTCCAAGCCTTCGTCGACGGTAAGGAGAAGAGTTGGTTCAAGCCGTCCACCTGGTTCTCCAACTAAACTAAAATTTTTCGAACGCATCACATACGCGCGGAATACTTAAAAAGAGGTGCTTTGTACATGCTTTTACTTTTATCGAATGAGAAAACGCGAAGAGAGTGAGAGAGATAATGAGGGATTAAAGAATCTCAGTCATCATTATTAGCTTTTTAACTGTATACATCACCGTTTTTATGACAAAAGAGAGACATTATTATGATCGTTATTAACGTATTTTTTGCGCAAAAATCTGAGCACCTCCCACCAAGACACTCGATTTTCTTCAAAACTTTTCTTTAAGAAATTTACGGACAAACAGAGAGAAAACGCACGCCCCTTTTGCGAGAGGAATGACAACCTCTTCGAAGAGAGCGAAAGTCGACGTCGGCCTGGTCTCGTTCAAAGACCTCTGCACGCTTCTCGATAAGATCAAGACCTACCGCAAAAGAGAGGGAAAGAAAACGAAGAAAGCCATCGCGAAGGACTATTTGGACAAGTTTTTCGAGAACCACTACCCGCAATTTTTCAAAGGCGAGAGAAGGGACATGTTTCGGCTGTACAGACTGTTCGCGCCTCAGGTAACGACGACGACGACGACAACGACGCTCTTTTTGTCTTTTGCTTTCTTGTATCTCTCGCTCTCGCTCTCGCTCTCGCTCTCGCTCGTTTCGCGGCCTTGACAAATTCTCTTTCTCTCTCTCTCTCTGCTTTCCACATAAAAACAGTTGGACAAAGAACGCGCGGCGTACAATTTAAAAGAAGGCGCGCTATCGGACGTCATCTGCTCCGCGTTAAACTTGGACAAACACTCGGAGGCGAGGAGCAGAATTAAAAACTGGAAAATGAGCTCGAAAGGTTTAGACTTTGCGGTGATTTGTGGAAACGTGGCGGGCGAGTTCATCGGCGAGAGACCGGGGGGGCAAACGACGACGACGACGAAGGGCGGAATGACTATTGATGAAGTGAACGAAATGTTGGACAGAATGTGCATGGGAAACGATCGAGAGGCGAAGGCAAAGGAGTTGAGAAAGTTCATCATGAGAGCGACTGAGAAAGAGGTGGTGTGGATTGTGTCGATTATTTTGAAAGACTTGAAGTTGGGAGGTGTGTCGGAGAAGGATTTTTTGATGCACTATCATCCCCAAGCGTACGAGGCGTATACTTGCAAGGCGGATTTGAGGAAAGCCTGCGACGCGTTGTCAGATCGAAACGCAGTTTTGAAGAAGCACGATATTGAATGCGGGGAAGGAGTCATCATTGCGCAATTGGCTGGGAGGAAGAATACGCCGAAGGAAGTAGCCAAATGGGCGAGGTCGAAAGCGTTTGCCGTTGAGACGAAGTTTGACGGAGAGAGAGTACAGATTCATAGGAACAAGGAAACTTTAGGCGAAAAATGTCAGTATTGGACGCGGAATATGAACGATTTTGGGCCGAGAGGCTACGGAATTTTGGATGTCTTGTTTTGCGATGCGGTCGGAGAAGAACAAGGAATGAACGACACTGTTGACAATCATCGAAGAGGATTGCCGCATAAATGTATTTTAGACGGTGAAATTCTCGTGTATAACAAGAAAATAAAAGAGTTTGTGCCGTTTGGGACGATTAAAAGCGCATTTAATGCCGCAAACTGGAGGAGGAATATGGGTAAGAGCATCCCAAACGTACCGAAAGGATTTTACGAAAATCCGACGATGCAAACGAAGGAAAAAGGGCAAGCAAAAGAAGAAGATGGAGGAGAAGAAGAAGAAAATAAAGACGAGGATGCTGATGATAATGGTGGCGACGATGAGGACGACGGATACGCAGCTATCAACGACGACGAAGAAGAAGAAGGAAAAGTGCGATATGAATGGAAAGATTTTGAAATCGTATACGTCCCGTTTGATATTCTATACAACGAAGATACGTCAGTCATTCACGAACCATTGAGCAAACGCTATGAACTCTTAAAAGGTGCCATTCGAGGATGCTTGAATAAAGGTGCCGTCAAAGTTGGTGACACTGGAATAACGTGTGCAGTGGTCTCACCGTTTCAAGACGACATCGCAGAGAACGAGTCACAGGCTGAGATTGCACGTAAATTTAGAACAGTCGTTGAACAAAACGATCCAAACGCCATTGCAAAGATCAGTGATTGCTTGCGAGAAGCACAAGATCACGGTGAAGAAGGAATCGTCGTCAAATTGCTTGATTCACCGTGGGTTCCAGGAGAACGCGGACATAACTGGGTGAAATTGAAGCCAGATTATTGCGAGACTTCGGATTACGACTGCGTCATCATTGGTGGCTATTACGGCGAAGGACGCGGCAGAGCGGGTAAGATTTCACAGTGGTTGCTTGGAGTTATCAAAGACGGGACGCAACGAGATAAAAATCCGTCAATCGTGACGTTCTGTAAAGTAGGGACCGGCTTTAATCGCGAGGATCAAGAATATTTGCGCGATAAGTTGAAAGATGTCATGCGCTTCAATAGAAAAAACGTGGATAAAAACTACACGAAACATTACGAAAGATATGAGTGCTCAGGAATGCCCGGCGAAACTCCGGATGTTTGGATTATAAATCCGGAGAAGTCTGTCGTGATGACGGTAAAAGGTGACGTACGTTTAGTTCCTTCGCACACCTTCAATGCGCCGTACGGATTGCGCTTTCCGAGATGTGCAGCCATACGCCCAGAGAAACCCTGGAACGAAATCTGTACGGATCAGGACATCACGGAAACAGCTGAACGCTACGTGAAAAAAGTTACGCAAAAGGGTAGTCGAGGTGATGGTGATGGCGACGACGAACAAGGCGACGATGATCGTACGGTGTACAAAGAATACGATCGCAAAAATGCCAAAGGTTTGAAACGAAAACAAAAGAGATCGCTAGCGGTGCAGGAAAAGTATGTCGCGCACATGCAACCAGTAGACGTTCGAAATATCGTCCCGATTTCGAAAATTTTCGAAGGCATTGTATTCAGTGCCATCGGGTGCGACCGCGTTGCCAAAAATGAAATTGCAGAATTCGTCGCTGCCCGTGGAGGTAAATTTTTCAACACCGTCGTCGAGAGCGTCAATTACGTGGTCGCCCCACCAACCATCGAAGACGACGACGCATATCTACAAGCCTGCGACGAAGTTCTATCCACAGACTGGCTTCTCTCGTGCAAAGACGAGAAAATTTGGCCACCCAAAGCCAGAGATTGGATTAAGGTATCCCCATCTGTTGCGACGCGCTACGACAAAACCATCGATGCATTTGGCGATGCGCACGCCAGCGAAGACTTGAACGACGAAGATTTTCGCGCGATGAGGCACCAAGTGTGCTCGCGCAAACGCAAAGGCACAGAATTCAGGACGTTGAAATACATAGATGACGAAGATCGTCGAAGTCTCAGAAAGATTGTGCGCCTTACCTCCAACGACATTGGCGTCGACTCGAAGAAAGAGGACGGGATGAAAGAGAATATCTGTAAAAATGGAGTAGAAGGAGCGCGAGCGCGAAAGAATTCCGCGCACGCGATAGCGCTCGAGTTAGTCGAGCAACGAAAAGCCGTCGCAGAGATGTTACGGGTCTATTAGATCTTAGAAAGAGAGAGAGAGAGAGAGAGAGAGAGAGAAATTAATTTTTGCTGAAAAGTAATTTTTATTTTTAGAAAACGAAAAATATCTTTGAACCGACACAAAACGCACGCAAGCGCGCGTCGTAAAACACCGCCACGATTGCGACCATCACCGTCGCGAATGAGGAAGAGAAGCAGAGCGCCGCTGCTTTTTGTCTCGCTCCGTCGTCTTCGTTGGCGAGAGCTAATGCGACGACGACATTTATCGCCGCTTCTCCAAAGCAAAGTGCTAAAAATACTCAAAGAGAGAGGGAACTCAAACGCGAAGACGACGACGACGAGAAAGCGTCCACGGTGATTGGTAGAAAGAGTGTCAACGATAGACCGACGGTGGTGAAGAAGACGAGCGAATCTTCGTTTTTCATCGCGCTCGCGCGAGTGGACATCAGCGACTACGCGAACAGAGTCGATAGGTTGTATCGATGGTACCTCGATCGAGAAGAGAAAGAGGAAGATCCAGCCGGGGAAGAGAGACGCAATGATCGCCGTACAAACAACACCGCGACTCGCTATCATCATCCAGGCGTTGCGATTCGAAAGTTTCTCAACGAGCATTATTTCGAGCCGCTCGCGAAACTGGCGAGCAAACATGAAGGGACGGTGCTGAATTATGCCGGCGACGCGGCGTGTTGCCTGTTTCGAGAAAGAAGGAAGTGCTTTGATGATGAAAAGGATAACTACAACGATGAAAGAAAAGATGATGAAGCGAAAGTTAGTGTTAAGAAAAGAGCGGAATTATTCGCTGGAGAGGTGATAAACGGTAGGTGGTTATTTTCGCCCCTTCCCGAATGTCCCGCGAAGAATATTGAAGAGGAAGCTAAAGCCCACTTCTTCTTTCGAGACGTGCGTGTGAGAATAGCTGTGGCGAGTGGAAGAGTCAAGCAAATTTTCGTGGGAGGATATTGTGGACGATACGAAAGAGTCCTACTCGGTGAAGCGTGCGAAACACTAGCCAGAGAAGCTCGGAAGGCGAAACCGAGAGAAATTTCTCTCACGAATGAATGCGACGAATACGATGACCCGGAAACTCAAAGGTATGTTCGGCGCGAAATGAAACATAGAATAAACAACAACAGAACAAAAGCACCATCCATACCACAAGACATTCAAAAGGATGAAACCGTCGCGATTGTATTTATGCACATTTCGCTCCGAGAATTGATGTCGACTGCTCGCGAACAAGCGCTCTGTCCTTTCGTCCTACGTGTGCAAAAGGTTTGCGCGCGACACGACGGCACGTTTCTACAACTCAGCGGCGACGAAGGCGACTCGCTCGCCATCGTCATCGCGTTTCGAACGCAGTTTGCAAAGGATTCTTTACTCGCGAAAACGGTAGCGTCGAGAAATGCGCTTCGATTTAGCACCGCGATTGCTCAATCGCTCAAAAAGAAGAAGAAAAAAAATATCCAGATCAAGATCGAAAAAACAGTCAACGAAACCACCCGGAAAAGCACAACGCCGCGACGTCGTCGGCGGCGACAGCACCAAATCCAAAACCAAAACCGAAAGATAAAAGCAACTATCGGCGTATCTCTCGGCAATTGCTCCTTAGGCATCGTCGGTGACTCTCGCTCGCCAACCTCTTCCGACAAAGAGTTCCTCGCCACCGGTCGAGCGGTGAACCGCGCCGCGAGGTTCGCCAAAGGCGAAACCCTCCACAACAACAAAAACAACAACGCTAAGAACGCGACGACTAAAAAAATGCTCGTTCGCGTCGACGCGGAATCGATCGTGCCGTGGTGTTGCGCTATTGGTGGTGGTGGTGTTGGCCGTGGTAGTAGTTTTACTCATCAAAGAGCGATAAAAGTGCGCGTAAAAGGTGGAGAGGTGTGGAACGCCTTTTCGGTTTCTTGAGAAATTGAGATGCGTGAGTGAGATTTTTCAAAAAAAAAAAAGCACTCCAAAATCAGCTTTAAAACTTTCACGCGCGCAAAAAACGATGGAGCAGGTGCTTCTTTCATGTATCGTCTCGATGTCGTCGTCGTTGTCGTTGCCGTTAACGTTGTTCTCGATCTCCTCCCATCGCCGCGCTCGTAAATTTCCCGCTTTCTCTCTCTCTCTCTCTGTTTTGCGCAGCAACACTTTCAAAAAAACCGTTTGGGTGTAAAAACGCGTTTCTTTTTATTTTAATGTTCCAATTCTCTGAACGTTTGCTGCGCGGACGCTTTTTGAGAACACCATTTCGCGACCGCTGACCGCTCTCCTCGTTTTCGTCGCGCGTGCGTTTACTCTTTACCGCGTCATTTTACGACAGGCTGTACAAACCGCGGTGGAAACGGCTGGCTATTCCGATCGCGCGGACGTGACTTCGTTAATCTTGGACGAAAAGTGCCTTTCGCAAGACATCGAAGGTCTGGACGGGTTCGCGAATTTGAAAACTTTGTCGTTGATCAAGTGCGGGATCGTCAATTTAGCCGATTTGCCGAGCTTTCCTGAGTTGAGGAAGCTGAATCTTTCGCAGAACAGAATATCGAGCGGATTGAGTGTGATTGCGAAGAAGTGTCCGAAACTCGAGCAGCTCATCATTTGCGACAACCCAAAGCTGACGAAAGTGGAGGAGTTTAAAGCGCTGACGGAATTAAAACATTTGCAAAGAATCGACGCGGAAGGGTGTAACTTTGATGACGAGGAGCACGTGTCAACGATTTTTGCCATGTTTCCGGAAGGTCAGATGCAAAACGTGGACGGGTACAACGAGAAAGGCGAGGAGGTCTACTCGGACTCGGAGGACGACTCGGAAGACGACGAGGACGATTTAGACGACTTGGAAGACGACGATTTAGAGGAAGACGACGAAGACGACGAAGATGAAGGAGACGACGAAAAACCAGCCTACGCGGCATTGGTCGGAGATGCCATCCTCTCCGACGACGACGAAGACGCCCAACTAAGCGAAGAGGAAGGCTCGGAGGACTTCGAGGACGAAGAAGACGACGAAGAAGACGACGAAGAAGACGACGAAGACGAACCAGTCGCTAAGAAAGCTAAACAGTAGATACTGCGCGTGTGTTTTACATCGCGTCGCGCGTAAAAATAAGAGCATTTTTAAAAACAATCTAATACAAATCCCCTCCGGCGCGCGCGCGCGCGCGAGTCTCAAACTGTCTGCCTGTGAATAAACACAAAATTTCCAACACCAAAAGATTCCTCGGCAGAAATTTTTTCTTTTCTCTCTTCTTCTTCTCCGAGCGCATACACTCTCTCGCGCGCGAAAAGAGCGCGTTTGGTGGTGATCGTGTGAGAGAGAGAGAGAGAGACGACGCGCGCGCGCCACCATGCCCCGCGGCGCTGGCACTCGCGAGTTCTCCTCATCGCAAAAGCGCCCCTCGTTCTTCAAGAGAAGAAGGGAATCCTCGGCGTTGTTCGACGACGTCGACGACGACGGGGATACCGGCAGGAAGAACAACAACAACGCGAATGATGCCGCCTCTCCGATGAAGGGTGATGGCAACAGTGGTAATAGCAATCCTTTCCTCCGAACGGCTTCGTATCCGTACCGAGCGACGACGTTATTCATGCAGCGCGTGCACCACACGTTCGAGGCGTCGTTTTTGCGATATCTCGCCTTGGTGCACTTGGGATTTACCGGTTTTTTTCGATTGGTGACGGAAATCACGCTGTTGCCGATAGCGGAGACCGCTCTGAACGTGTCCGCGGCGGAGTTGCAGAGAATATCAACCGTGATCATGTTCCCCGGGGTGCTGAAGCCTACGTTTGCGATTTTATCGGATATTAAACCGTGGTTCGGGTACCACAAGAGACCGTATTTAGTCGTGGGCGGGTTGATAGGTTTGTTCGCGAGCACGCGATTGGCGACGGGAACGTTCGAAGGGAAAGAGAGCGAGATAGATTTTGTGATTGCGCTTATGTGCGTGTATTTTTCGGTGGTTATATTTGATTGTTTAAGCGATGGGAAGAGAGCAGAGCTGATGCACGAAAATCCTCAAACGGGAGGGGATTTAATCGCGTATTCGTTAGCTTTGGTTGTTATGGGGCAGATTTTAGGTTTGGTAGTTGGATATTTCGCGTTAGAAAAGGAGAAATACACCATGGTGTTTTATTTTGTGATACCAGTAGCGATTCTTGCGATTCTTGCAACGCTTATGGGAGAGTTGCCGGAGGAGAAAGTGAAATACAGTTGGAATTTATCAGCGTTGAAGGTAAAAGTAAAGTATAGACAAATCGTGTTAGCGGGAATGTTGATGCTGGTTGGTATAGGATTAGTGTACATGCAAACGATCGAGCTAGTTGACGACGACATGTTGAAAGCGTCGATGATGATGAATTTTATTTTGGGTTTGTGTGTCGTCGTTTTGTGTAAAGGTTTGTTGCCGAAATTCGCCGGGAATGTTATCGTGTACGCGTTTTTTGAGAGAGCGTTGAGCATAAAGTTTCAACACGCGGTGAATTATTGGTACACATTACCGCAAAACTGTGTTCCTGGTGGACCACATTTCGATTACGTTTACTTCAACATCGTCAACGGTTTCATAGCGTTGACCTTCAGCGGGTTGGGCATTTGGATGTTTCAAGAGGCATTTAGTACGGGGAGATTGCGAAGGATATTTTGGTGGTCCAGCGGTACCCGGTGCATTGGTTCTTTGTGTGATTTGTTCGTCGTCACCCGAACGAATCTAAAAGTAGGCATTCCAGACCAGCTGGCATACGCGTTAGGGAATTCAGTTTTAGAAGCCATGGTGTATATGCTTTCGGTGATGCCGTTTGCAATTTTGATCAGTAAGTTAGTCATCAACGGCACAGAATCGACGTTGGTAGCCATCACGACCGCGGCGACCGCGTTGGGTGGACTAATGGCTTCCTCTTTAGGCTCGTTAGCGATTGAATACGCGGGCATTCAAACGAACATCGAGGACCCGAACCAGTCGTGCGATTGGAGCAACTTGGAAAATTTGATCATCATCTGCGGCATTTTGTCGCCTTTACTGTGCCTGCCGTTGACGCTGATGTTAATACCTAACGTTTTAAGCACGGCGACCTTTGAAATGGACGATTATTCTGGCGAAGTTGTCGCGATTACCAACGAAGACGGAAAGTACGACTACCGCGAGATGGAAAAGCACGGGCAGATTCTGTAGCAGAGCAAATGTAAAACTAAGAACTACAATACGTATTATTACAGCGAACACGAAACTATCAATACTACTACACTATCGCCCCATACAGACTACTGCTACTTTCATCGCTTCTCTTCTTTGTCTTTTTCCTTCGCATTCTGCTACTCTCTTCTCCCCCTCCGCCGACTAATCTTTCGCGTTCCTCCTCTTCCTCACGTCCTCCGCCTTCGCCGCCGCTGCTGCTGCTGCTGCTGCTCACCTTCACCGCCGCGACGACGCTAAAAACCAACACAAACGACACGCACAAGCACGCCACGACTAACCCAACGAACACGGCGTTCGATGACGCGCCCATCCGCGCGGCGTAGCTGCTGCTGCTGCTGCTGCTTTCAAAAGGCGTCAAGTCAACGCTGTACACTTTCCCCGTTTCGCCGTAGAAATTTTGTAAATCTTTCCTTCCGCGCGGGTTGTTCCGCCAAAGGCCCGCGGCTATTTGCGAATGGTCGGTCCAATCGCCAAAATCCATTTTGTTGTTATCGTCGTCGATTTCGTGTCGATATTGTGTCGTGTTGTGCCGGAGTTTTCTACTCTCTGCTGTCCCTCTCTCTCTCTCTTTCGCTACGTATGTCTCCCTTTCTTTTCGTGTTGACACCCTAAATTTAGTAAAGTAAAAAAACCCTAAACCCCAAAAGCCATTTTGGCGTTTTGGGGAAAAAAAAACGCGTTATAATAAAAGGAGATGTTCCCGGCGCTGATGAAACGAGGAGCGTCTCTCTCCGCGGCGCTCGCCGCCGCCGCTTCAAGAATCCCTTCCTCCGCATCTTCCCTCTCATCGCGAGGAGGAGGAGGAGGAGGCCGACGAGTGCTCACCGCGCTGCTCTCGCCGCCCTCTTCTTCCCCACTCTCTTCAATTTCGAGTAGCGGCGGAGTTGCAAACAACGACGACAACAACAACAACAACAACGACGATAGAAACAGTAGGAATAACAATAATAATAATAATAATACTAGCGGTAGTGGTAGCACGAGCATCGCGCGGCGCGGATACCGCGCGTCGTTCGCGAGAGAGGCGTGGGGAAAAGGTTCTCCCGGACGAGAGTTTTACGACGACGACGACGACTTTGAGAGAAGAAGGTTTTGTCGGGGACGTCGCTTTTACGCGACGACGAACGCGAGCGCGAGCAGCAGCGCGAAGGTGAGCGACGACGAAAACAGCGGCAGCATCAACGGCAGTGGTAACGAGGACAACGCGGTCACGGTGAAGAGCAAGAATATACTCGTGCGTCCAAAGTCAGAGTTGGACTCGAATCAAGGGGAGATGGAAGATAAATCCGTCCCGGTGTACGCGAGCGCGCACATCCTCGAGAACGAAGAAATGAGCGAGAAGAACAGCGAGAAAATACTTCTTCCGGGACGTCACTTTGACGTTCCAATTCGCGTTGACATCGCGCACAGAGTCGTGCGATGGCAATTGGCTCGGAAAAGAGGCGTCTCGACGGCGAAGACGAAATCGAGAGGCGAGGTGAGCGGGACGACGAGGAAAGCGAGGCCGCAGAAAGGTGGCGGGAGAGCGCGCGTTGGGAGTTTGCGAGCGCCGCAAATGCGAGGTGGTGGTACAGCGCACGGTCCTATTCCGAGAGATTTCGAGCACAAGTTGCAAAAGAAAGTGAGAAGGCTTGGTTTGAGGGTGGCGTTGTCGGCGAAGGCGGCGGAAGGGAGATTAGTCGTCGTCGAAGATTTGAAGTGGATGAGTCCGAATGGAAAGACAAAAGAGGCAAAGTACGGGTTGGAGAAGTTATTGAGGTACGACCCGACCGGCGGTGAGGAGGGTTGGGAAAATATGCGCTTATCTCCGTCGCCTTTACTCATCGGCGGTACCGGAGACTCGGCGAACAAAACAAACACGAAATTTAGCGCTTTAATCGTCGGCGATCGATTGGAAACCACGGACGAGAGCGACGACGGGTGGTTGTTGCACCGAGGCACGCGTAACATTGAGAATATTCACGTCATGCCTCAAGTAGGTTTAAATGTCTATTCGATTTTAAAACACCGGTGTTTAGTCATGACGAAGAAAGCGGTGGAGGAGTTAGTCGAGAGGTTAGATAAGCCGATTAAACGATAGAGATGTGTATAAAGCATATATACCACTCAAAAAAAGCAATGACATAATAAATTACCACGTCAAAACGTGCTCTTTCCCAATCTCCAACTTTTCAAACGCTGGATTCACCGCAAACTTCATCATCGGCGGCGGTCCACACACTAAAATCTGAAAACGTTTCCCGCTCTTTGCCGGCGTCGGCAAATGCGTCTCAATCATTTCTTTCGTGATAAATCCGACGTCGTATTTCCACCCACTCTTCTTCGTTTTCGCCGAAATCGCATCCACGGTGTACCACACCTTCACTCTCCCTGGAAACTGCTTTTCAAAGTTATCCAACGTATCTCTGCACAAAATATCCTCCTCGCTTTTGTTGGCGTACAAAATAGAAATTTTCTTCGGCGATTGCCCCGCGGGTTCTCTCAGCATTTCTCTCACGATTTGCAACATCGGCGTGATCCCAGACCCACCAGCAATCATTCCAACCTCATCTCTCGCGTCTCGTCTCTCCACGCCGCCGCCTTGACTCTTCAACTTCTTCACCGTGAACTCGCCGTTTCCGACGTATCGCTTCCCGCCCAACGGCCCAAAGAATTCCACCTTGTCCTCGCCAACTTTCACATCGTTCAACATTTGCGAGACTTTCCCACCTTCTGGAAACTGCTTGATCGGAAAGTACACCTTGACGACGAAATCGACGTGTCCTTTATCCAACGCGTCCGAGGACACCGGCGTGTACGGACGCATGTGCTTCTCCCCAGTCTTCGCATCCGTCAACTGCACCATCACGTGCGACCCAATCGGCAAACCAAACACGTGCTCTTTCGACGGCAACGTGAATCTCAGCAATTTCGTGTCCTTGGAGAGCTGAACGATCCTCTCCAACGGTAACCGAATCGCCGTTTTGCCATCTTGCGGCAACGCGGTTGGATTCGTTTTTTTCTTGGCAAAAATGCTCGTCAAAAACGTCAACGAAACGACAAAGATGGAGATTATAGCCGCGAGTTTTTTCTGCTCGTCGACGGAGAGCGACTCGAGAAAGGTTATCAGCGGCTGCAGGAGTTGGAGCAAGAGGGATTGCTGTTGTTGTTGCGCCATCGTTCGCGCGAGAATTCTTTTAACGCGTCGGCTTCTGGCTTTTTTGAAATCTCATATGGATGTTTAGGGTTTTCGTCCTTTTTTTTAAACGTCTTTTTTGGGAAAAAAGAGAAAAAAAAACACCCGATTCCAAAAGCAAACGGAGCGAGCGCGGTAAGAGAGAGAGAGAGAGAAAGAAAGAGAGAAAGAAAGAAAGCGAGCGATGTCTTCGACGACGCGAGCGCGAGAGCAAAGCGCAGGCGAGAGAAAGTTATGGAATGTCATCGCGAAGAACGACGAAATTTGTTTCAAAAACATTTTGCCGAGATTGAGTCAAACCGATATAAAATTCCTGTACGACGTGAACAGTGAAACGAGGGCGTTGATCAAGAGATCGTCTCGCACGGGGGAGTTGAAAAAGAAGAAGCTTGAAATTGAAGAGATGAAGAAATCGACGTTAGAATTTGCGTGGGAGAATCGATCGTCTTGGCCGAGTACATGGGACGAAAAAATTTTCTGCTCTGAAGTTGCTCGAACGAATAAACTCGAGTTGCTCAAGATGATACGAGAGGAGAAAAAGTGCGAGTGGGATGAAAGGACGATTTCAATCGCAGCAAGTCGAGGTAATCTGGGAATGGTGAAGTATTGCGTTGAGAATCAGTGTCCTATCAGTGAGGAGGTGTGTACAGATGCTGCCTCTAACGGTTGTTTCAGGTGCCTAAAATACTTACACGAAGAAGCCAATGCGCCTTGGGATGATGAAGCCATAGGTGAAGCGTACTTCAACTGTCAACACGATTGTTTACAATACCTTCTCGACAACGACTGCCCGTTACCAGACGGTTGGCGTTATAGAAATGGGTATTTGTACACCTATTAATTACAAATGATTGTGTGCGGCACGTTCGGCAAAAAAAAAAGTGTATTGTACTCAAACGCGGAGTCGAACCGCGGACCTTTCGCGAAAACACGTGCCTTCATTGAGCGAAGGGAAAGGATGTGAAGCGAACGTAATAACCAACTATACCATTCGAGCGTACATTTTTTGCATGCGTTTGCATACGTTAGCGTTAGGGTTTTAAGAATGCATTATGAATTTTTCTCTTGAAGCCCTAAATTTTCTTTAAAAAGTATAACATAAAGGTGCACCATTCTCCGTCAAAAATCAGGAGGCGGACGAACCCGATGAAACGCTGAAACAAAACTCGCCGAACGATGACGACGACGACGACGACGACGACGACTTCACCAAAGATCTCCCTTCTCTCGAGAACGACTTTTTTTTCGCCGTCGTCGTCGTCGTCTTTCCATCTTCGAAGAAGAAGAACAGCAACAATAACGACATTGAAAAAACATCCACTGAAACCGTTACGCGCCGCTTTTGACAACCAACAACAACAACAACAAAAGAAAGAGGTCATCTCGCACTTCATCAACCTGAAAAACGGCATCGAAGCGTTACCGATGATACGAGAGCATTTTTCAGACAGCAGCCATCACCAGATTCATTTCATGCGCATGCAATCTACGCTGTGCGAGAGAGGCGACATGGAGAAAATAATGCTCGAAGTGGACTCGAATTTGTTGTTGAAGCTCGCTACGGACGCGCCGTGCGTGATTTACGATTACGGATCGAGATCGGAAGATACCGGCTTGCCGAGGAGTTTTTGGTACGGATTGGAAAGCATGATGTATTTTTTACGCTACGAGTGGGGATTCGATGGGTACGGCGAAGAAGAAGGTGACGAGGACGGTATAAGTAAAAGAAGAGAAGTCGTCTTGAGAGGGAAAAAATGCACGAAAGAAATCGAACGCAAACGGACCTTCTTTAGCAAAAGCTTGAAGAAAAAGTTACGATACTATCGGCAGTTTATTCCCGAGACGCACTCAAAAGAGTTGAGAGTAATTGGCGCGTATAAATTCACCGTGAACGATGGCGACAGGGAGTATTACAAGAAGACGTTGCACGAGCATCTCAACATGTCTTCTTCTTCTTCTACGCCGCCGCCGTCGTCGTCGAGGAGTAATCTTAATAGTAGTAGCGATAATGATGACAACAGTTTAGAAGCGACCGCGACGAAGCTGGAATCGTTGGGATTTAAAATCTTCCGAGGAGGCGATCGCGAACAAGAATGGTTGGATATGATTAAATCTAGTAGTAGCTAATAAGTCAAACTAAAAAATCTCTATTTCTTCTTCTTCTTGTTGAAGAAGGACGCGATATTTTTCGAAGGTATCGTCGCCGCTTTACTAAATCCACCGCCTTTACCCGCTTCAGCATCGATAAACTTTGTCTTTTTATTCTTTCTCAACTCTTGCTGAATATCCGGCGGTAAACTCCGAAAGGTCTCTTCGTCGATGCCAGATTCTAATTGCGCGTTGTACAATTCCTCGCGCTTTCGCTTTTCTTCCAACGTTTCTTTCGGTCGAATATTTTTCTTCTCACCTCCTTCTTTCGGTGGAGCAGGAGCGATAGGAACGATGACGAAGTTATTCTTATTCTTCTTGTCTGGTGCTGCTGATATTGTTGTTGTCGTTGTTGTTGTTGTTGTTATCGCATCTTCCTTGTTAACATCGTGCGATGACGCGTTCATCATCATCATCGTCATCATCGCTTTGTTCGCTGCTGGCCGCGGCGATTGTTCTTCTTCCTTCTTCAAGGGAGAAGATTTCGCCGATTTCAATTTCTCTTCTTCTCCGTCGAACAAATCGAAAACGTCCACTCCTCGCTTTAAAAATTTCCCTAAACCTTGACCGACGTCGCTTTTCTCCACCTCCATCTTAAAGTTACTCGTCGTTAAGCTCAAAACCGTACATTGGAATCCTCGATTGTTCAGAATGCCCTTCTCGGCGAGAAATTTTTTGAAGATTGTCCCGCCGAGCGTTTTCAGATTATCTGCCTGACAGTCGTTGCCAGATCCGGAAAGTGGGTGCGACCGGTGCGCGGAATGCGCGGTTAAGTTGGAACGAATGCCAAGAGTTAACGTTTTTGGGTGCCTCTTCCAATCTTGTCCGTCTAGTTCGGTTCTCTCGGAAAGTTCCTCCGCCAACTCCCCGATCCATTTCAAGACTTGATCCGTCGTCTCTAAACACATCGCGCCTCGAAATGTTTTGCTCGTCGCGATTGATTTCGGCGCGGAACGCTCTTTGACCGGATCGTCGTCCACGCCTCTCGCGGCTCTTTGGACCCACAGTGTCTTTTTCTCATCTCTTCCTAACGCCATCAATAAGGTCTTCCGATCGGTTTTGGCTAAACCGCCGATGGTGGTGACGCCTAAAATTTCGGAAAGCTCTTCGCCCAAGTTACCCCCAAGACCTCGAATCCGATCGATGGGTAAGTGTTCCAACAAGGAAGGCGTGAACGATTCTTCCAAAACCGTGCAACAGTTCGGTTTGTTCATGCCGCTGGTTAATTTCGCTAGCATTTTGTTCGACGAGACGCCGCAGGATAACGTGTATCCGAGATTGACTAAACAGTCGTGTCTGGCCACGTTGCACACGTACGCACCGGCTATCTTTAACTTTTCTCTGTGAGACCATTCCGATAACGGACGGGTGAGCCAAGATTTCGAAGCTTCATCTTGCGGAGGTGGATCACCCGCTTTTCTTTCTGCGGTTTGTTCTTCTTTTGATTCCTTTTCTTTCTCGTCGTTGTTGTCGCTGTTGATTAAAGTGCTCGTATCAATCTCGTCCACAGCGCCTCTTCGCAAATCTCTGTGCGACGCGTACGTCACCACAACCTCCTGTTGTGCACTACTACCATCCGATAGGGACGCTCTCAAATTCTTCTCTTTCTTCTTCTTCCTCCGTCGTTCCCTCGCTTCCCACTCTAGTGCCCCAGCCACGTGACTTCGACGCACTTTCTCGCTCATCAGCACGTCCCGATAGAAATCCATCTCGTTCCTCTCGCACTTTTCCAACACCGCGTTCGCTTCTTTCGTCACGTCTAAATACGCCTCGTCGATGGACGCCCGCTCGATCGTCCCGTGCTTCGCCAACTCCGCGGCGACTTTTGCCCCAGCGTCGCGATAGATTTTTAAATCCGCCTTAGAATGTTTCGTCGGAACTTGTACGAATATCATTTCCTGTTTGTTTCGTTCAAGCGCGTGTAGGAAAAGTCAGAAATGTGAACACCACGCGTTGTCGGAAGAGAAAATAGAATAAAACACAGAGGGAGAGAAAGAGAAAACGAAAACGCGCTCGTGCCGTGGAGAAAGAACGAACACGCCGAACCACCCTTTCCGTGTCCGCGCGCTTAATTAAACATCGGACCACACAAAACGTACCGGACAACACCGCCGCGCCTCTCCGATTTTCATGTTCCTCTTCACCCCTCGTTTCCTCGCCTCGTAGCTCACCGCAATCAACGAGTTATTCGCGCCCGAACGCATCAAATGCGTTTTCCTGTCCGTCAGATATCCTCTCGTCGTCACCCCGTCGCGTTCGAACGGGTCGTACTGGCACACGCCGGTCGGTTGTTCCTTCAGCGACGCGTCTAAACTCCGTTCGACTTGACAGTAAAAACAGTCCAAATCGAAATGCGCGATGACACGGTCCGGGAAAATCGGATCCAGAGGGTCGTAATGCGTCGTAGTTGTTGGCATCGTCGGGGAGAGAGGAGGCGTTCGGAACGACGACATGATGGGGCCGCCGGCCGCTTTTTGTTTTCTCTTTTGCGCGCGCTCTCTCGCGCGCGCGAGCGAGAGAGAGACAGAGACAGAGACAGAGAGTTTGTTTGTGCGAGTGACGATTTTTCAAAAATTTTCGCATCGTCATCAAAAAATATAATTAAAAATGTCAAATTAAAACAAGTGGTCGCGTCGCGAGCTACACTACAACACGTCTTCTTCTTTCCGCAGGATGTTTAGAAAGCAAAGTCATTTCACCATTCCGTTATGTGCCGCTGTTGTTGTTTGTTGTTACATAAATCTTTGCTTCGCTTTCATCCGGATTCCTGTTTTTGTAGCGGCAGCTGGTCTAACAGCGGCGACATGACGAACGAGTCGACGAGGAGCGCGCCCGGCGACGCGCCGCACTTGTTGGTGTTTGGTGCAGTAGTGGCGCCGATGATATCGAAGAGCGTGGGAAGGGGGGAGGATGTTGATGCCGTTAGGAGAGGATTTGGGGCGAAATCGAAGGTTCCGGTGGTTATGCCTTCGGAGGCTAAGAGTAACGGCGGCGGGCGCAAGAAGTTTGGATCTGCCGGCATCAATTTTGTCGTCGTCGTCGTCATCGTTGTTGAGGGGATATTTATCGCAACTACTGCCGATGAAGTGCCTTGTCGGTGCTTTGTTTTTTTCTGACGCTGCTCTTTTACTCTCTGCCTCTTTTCTTCTTCTTCTTGTGCAACAACGAAGCGCCCGACTTTTGCAGCGTGCTCCATCAAAGCGGTGACGCATTCTTTGCAGTCGCAGATTTTTTGCCGCCGACGTGGTTGGTGCGGAGATTGAGCGGTAATTGTAGTATCCATCTTTTCGTCGTTTCCGTCGTTGTTGTCGTCGTCTTTTTCTCCTTCTCCTTCTTTTCCTTCGCACTTCTTCCAAAAGCTCGCTATATTCGCGAAAGACGCACTTCGCGGGTAGTGCAAGATGTTGTTGTTGTTGTCATTTTCTCTCTCTGCGGCGGCATATGTGACATCGGTGGCGCAAACAAATGCATCGTCGAGAAATTCGTTAAAATCAAGCGATATGCGCTCACGTTCCTCTTCACGCTCCCGTTGTGTCTGATACTGCACCAAATTCGGTTGACTGCGCGAACGCATATTTTCAACTATCGATGCTTTCGCCGATTTTAACAGCTGCTTTCTGATGCTCTCTCGTCGCCTCTTCTTGAACGAATCGGACCTTGTTGGCGGTCTGATTTCACTCTCTGTCGTTCTCTTTTGCGCAGTTTCTGCCGTTTTGACCACTTCATTGTGCGCATTGTCTTTTATGACTCCGAACTCTGTTCCCTGTTGCTTTCTTCCCTTTTTCGTAAACGATTTGCTTCTCCAAACTCTTCTCGGCATCTCTTTCAACATAATCTTTTTATCGCCATGCTGTGGTTTCGAGTCAGTGTTTGTTCCTTTATCCAATCGCACGAGTGGTTGGTGCTGCAATAGCAGCTGTTGCTTTTGTTTTTGTTGTTGCTGCTGCTGTTGGTGGTGGTGTTCCATTGGTGACGTGCCCGCTTCGACGAAACTTTTTGTTTGTGTGGGCGTTCCCCGAGCGCTTCCGTCCACGGACAGAACTTCATGCCTTCGAGGAGATTGATGAACTTCTCGAGGCAAATCGTGCACATCGACATTATTCCTCTCGCCATCACTTTTCTTCCCTTTTCCTGCTAAAATCATCTCTGCGGGATCTATTACTTGTAGTTGAATCAAGTCAAACGCAGAACCGAGTCTACTCAAGCTCCTAGATTCCACCCCGCTGTCCTTCTTCGCCTTCTCCTCCTCCTCTTCCTTCGAGGGCAACGACGGCAACGACGACGACGACATCGGCGTCTTCTTCTTACTCTTACTCTTCGTCTTCATCTCTGCGTTCTCCTCCTCTCCGTTCCCTTCGATATCAACCAAACACAACGTTTCAACTCCCGCAACTTTTCCCCCCGCGCCGCGCTCCGAAGAAACCGCACAAACCGCCGTCTTCGTCTTCGTCGTTCTCTTCTTCTTCTCCTTCGCATTCTCCTCTCCCTTCTCTTCATCTCCTCTCGCGCTGTTGTTGTTGTTGTTGTTCTTCTTGTTCTTCTTCCCCTCCGCGATCTTCTCCATGAGCGCTTTCGTCTCTTCCTCTTCTAAATATTTCAAAACCGCGTGCGAGAGACCCTTCTCGTAGTCGCCGCTCGTCTCGCATTTTTCCTCCTTCTCCTTCTTCTCCTTCTTCTCGATCTCGCATCTCATATCTCAAAAGAAGGTGATGTCGTTTACTCTCTCTCTCGTCCGTTTTGCGATTAAAACTCTCTCTCTCACACGCACACACACACGCTCTCCTGCGAATAAAAAGAGCGATGATGATGATGATTAGCGATCTGGAAAAAGGATGGAGGTGGGAAGAGTTTCGCTCCGCGTTCGGGTTTAAATGCGAGTACGAACATGGGGAAGAGATGCCACCATGTCGTTTTTAATGAATCAAAAAAAATTAATGAAATCAAATCCCGGATCGTTGCGAGAGGCGCTCGCTCACCTACCTTCTTCGGACGGGGTGGGAACGCGGTACACACTTCGCGCGCTTAGTTTTGATCGCGTTTCGCGCGTGGGTCTGTTTCTTTTTGTGCGCGTGCGTTTGGCTCCGTGGGGGGGGGGTGGGGAAAGTGGTGATTAATAATTATTATGTGAGTTTGCGTGTGACGTGGGGATAGATCAGGAGCGATATTTTACCGCAGATTTTTTTTGCTCGCAAAGGTCGCGAGAGCGGCCTCTCTCGCGTCGAGGTCTCGGATCCCAGAAGTGAAGAAGATATTTTTGTGTGTTCCTCGTCAGTCTCTGGGCGAGAAAAGAGGCCTTGAAACTTATTCGCGCGTGTGTATATATTGGGAGTACTCGTATCGGATCATATTTAAGCAACAAAAGTAACGAAAGATATCGGCGTTATCATTCAATGTCCACGACGCCACCGTTTGAAATCATAAACTCCGCGTCTTGTTCTTTCAAATCCGGTCCTTGCAAGACTTTCAGGACGCGCGCTTCAGCTCGTCCCTTTCGAACGCAAAGACGAATCGTCGAGGCGTGCGCTAACACGTGGCCACCGATGGGTTTCTTTGGCTCGACGCCGGCAAACGCCATCGCTCCCGGGTCGCTCTGGACTTGGTTCGTGCACACGATCGCCAAGTTAAACTCGTCGGCGAGTTTAGAGAGTTTGGACATGAATTGTCCGAGACGTTGTTGTCGGCCGGAAAGTTCGCCGCGGCCGGTGAAATCCACGCGGTAGTGGGCCATCACCGAATCGACGATGAGGAGTTTGAACGGCTCTTCGGCCATTTTCCCGGCGATTGCCAACAACGCGTCCTCCATTTGCTCGTGCGTAAACGTTCTCGCGATCATGATGTTTTCCAAAACCGCCTCGCCATCCATGCCGTATCTTTCCGCGATTTCGAGAATGCGTTCGGAACGGAACGTACCTTCGGTGTCAATGTACGCAACTTTAGCGTAACCTCCTCCCATTTCAAACGGTAACTGAGTGCTCACCGCTAACGTGTGGCACAATTGCGTCTTCCCACACCTCCACTCGCCGTGAATTTCTGTGATTGACCTCGTCTGAATTCCCCCGGCGAGCACTTCGTCGACGGCTTTCGATCCCGTCGTGATTCGCACAACATCTTTCCGCATTTCGCGAAACGTTGACGCAGTCACAAACCCGCCTCGCTCGGACGGATTTGAAAGCGCTTTTTTACACGACTCCAAAAGCTTTTCCACTTTCGCGTCGGAAAAACCTCGCACGTCCAACAATTTCGATTTAGAGTGCATGATCAAAGATCTCACCGTGTTGAAACCGGCTTCTTTTGCCTTCTTCAAATCCGTCGCGGAGACGCCGAAGGATTGCAACGCGTCGATGGACATGACGCCAGATGCGGCTGCGCCTTCTTCCGCGGTGGTTAGATCTAACCCACCAGCCGAAGTGGTCATCGCGTTCTCATCGTCCACGCTTTTTTGTTGTGTTGTGAGTAAAAAAAAAAGTTTGGTCACTCGGGCTCGGGTTTGAAAGAGAGAAAAACAGCAAAAAGAAACGACGGGGCGCGCGAAACGACGCGCGCGTTATGCGGAGAGCACGAACACGCGTGTAAAACGAACCGCCAAATTGAACGACGAGAAAGTCATTCCACCCTTTGCGAGCGTTTTCGACGCGAGAAAACGCTCGCGAGATACAAAACGCTCGCGGTTTCCGCCCACAAAACGTCGCGACGCAAGAAGAACGAAAGAACAAAAAAAACGAAGAAGAAGAAGAAGAAGAAGAAGAAGAAGAAGAAGAAAGGCACGCACGCGATGGCAATTTCCTCGGCTTCGTTCTCGAACGCGGCTTGCGCGGTTCTTTTCGATCGTTGTCGAGCGGACATTGTTACGTTTTCTTTGTTTGTGTGAGCGTGTAAAAGTGTTTCTTTTGCGCGCGCAGAAAAGTGCCGCTTATTTTCGAAAAAGAAAAATCTTTTGCAAAAGAGGGGGGTGCACACCTTTTTCGTTCGCGGGGATTCTCGCACTCTCGACAAAGATGATTACATACGTACTATTTACACACGAAACTGCTACATCAAACGTTTTTTACTTTCTCTATCTCTTTCTCTCTCTCTCTTTTCCTTCCTTCCTTCTGAAACGGCTACTCTTCTTTTTTCTTTCGCGAGACTGCGAAGGCGCGGACCAAACGAAAAAAAAATTAGTTGTTCAACTCGCTCGCGATGGCGTCTAAAAACGCGTCGTTCGTGGCCAGTCGTAACATGGCGTTTCTGATGGCATCTCTCGTGACTGCACCTTCTCCGCTACCCCCGCCACTCTTCTTTTTCCCGGTTTCTTTCTTCGGTTTCGGTTTCGCCGAGGAGGCGGCGCCGCCGACGCCCATCGCGGATTGAAACAACGACGCGACGTCGTCGATGGAGCTACTACTCTTACCACCGCCATTACCATCGTCGTTGTTCGAGTACACCCCAGTTCTTTCCATCTCTTGCGCTCTCTGAATAATCTCGTATATGTTCGTCTGCTCTTTTTCGTCGTAAAACCACACCCCGTTCACCTCGTCCGCGTCCGTCTTATACAGCAAATACTTCTCGCTCATCTCAAATTCAGCATCTTTCGCGATCGATTCCACGAACCGCTCGTCCGACAATCGATTCAACACGATGAACTGAAATCTGCTACCACTACCGCTACTACCTCCGCTGCCTTTCCCAACTTTCCTCTCCACGACAAATAACGATCCCTCTACGTTTTTCCGGTGCCACTTCGTCGTGCTCATGTCCAACTCGTACATCGTGATCGAGGACGCCGATCCGAGGATGGATTGGATCGAAGGATCGTCCCGCCGCAAGACTTTCAGGTTCATGGAATCCGTGTGAGAGTGGTCCACTTTCGGGTTTTTCGGGGCCATGAGTGTTTGTTGTTGTTCTTCTTATTGCGTGTGTGTATCAAAAGAGTTCTCTCTGAAGAATTGGAAAAAAAAATTCCAATTCGTGTTCTCTTCATTTTTCCAAATGCAACGCGCTGCGCGTAAAGCTGCCGCGTTGTTACCGTCGTCGTCTTCTTTGTCGTATTCCCGCAGCAGCAGCAGCAGCAGCAGCAGCAGTAGCAGCATCAGCACGAGTTTATTTATCCTTTTCGACGCGAGCAACAACACGAGCGGCGTCGCGAGCGCGTGCAAAAGAGTGTTTTCCTCCTCCTTTTCCACTTCCCCAAAGTCTTGCCGGCGGAATTCAATCGGAACAAGAAGAAGAAGAAGAACGATGTCAGCTTCCGCTTCTTCTTCGAGGGAAGAAGATAAGAAAGATGCGATTCCAGTGACGGTGTTTACGAACCATAAACTGATGGACTCGAAACCGATCGAGCGGTTGCGCGAGATGACGTTCGAGCGGTTGAAGATTGAATGCGTCTCTGATGCAGAAGGAGAGAAGAGGGGGATTTTACTAGGGGACGAGAGAGAGAAGAAAGGCCACGCCGCTCCCACAGCGGCGGTCGGGTGGTGGTTTGCCGACACGGAGTCGCTTTGTAAATACATCGAAGAGAACGATGAGTGTAAAAAATACGACATAGTTTGGACGCACTCGGCTTCGGCTGGCGTCGATCACTTGTTGAAACACGAAGCGATACGGACACACGGGTCGGCGATGACCAATGCGAAAGGCGCGTTTTCGGCGTCTTTAGGCGAGTGGGCGATATTCGCGAGCATGTACTTTGCTAAAGAAGTGTTTAATATGCAGAGAGCGCAAAGAGAGAAAGTTTGGAAACGGTTTCAGGTGGACATGCTCAAAGGTAAGGAGATGTTGGTGGTTGGATACGGCGACATCGGACGTTCGATAGGTAAACGGGCGAAAGCGATGGGGATGAACGTGAAAGGAGTGAGAAGTAAGAAAGTGATCGAAGAGAGAGATCGGGAGGTAGTTTCGGAGATGTTTACGCTGCAAGAGTTGGAAAAAGCGGTTGAAACCGCGGATTACGTGGCTTTAGCGTTGCCGCACACGAAAGAAACTGAAAACGTAGTCGACGAGAAGGTTTTCGGAAAGATGAAGACGTCGGCGGTTTTAATCAACGTCGGAAGAGGCGCGAGCGTGGACGAGAACGCGTTGTGCGATGCGTTGAATACCGGAAAGATAAGAGGCGCTGCATTAGACGTGTTTCAAACGGAACCATTGCCGGAATCGAGTCAGTTATGGTCAATCGACGAATCCAAACTTTTGATGTCCTTTCACTCGGCGGATTTAACGAGCGATTACCACGATTTGGCCATGGACGTATTCGTCGAAAACCTAAAACGCTTCGATCAAAGTGGAGGTAAAACGGACGATTTGATCAATAAAGTAGATAAAACGGTCGGGTATTAACACGCGCGCATAGAAAGGATCTTGTTGTTATTTGAGTTGTGCTTTATTGCGTACGCATGGCACGCGTTCGCGTCGCTTGTTTGAACACCTAATAACACATATCAAAATCTAATTACAAAACAATCGGAGTCGCTTATGCGCGTGCGTGCAGAAGGTATATTACTTCTTCGATTTGTCCACAACAATCACCAACTCTTCCTCCATCTTCCACTTTTGCACCAAAATCTCCTTAATTTGCTCTCCGTACTCTCCTTGCAAATCGATCTCGTCTTGATTCGTCGCCCCTTTCGTCACCGAGCATCCGCACGCGAATTTTTTCCCGAAGCTCTTCGCCACCTCTTTCAACCCGTCTGGAAATTTCTCCGAGAAATGCTCGAACCCTTGCACGTTAGTGATCATCTTCCGTTTGTTCCGACTGGTCAGCGTGATCGTGATGCACTTTGCCTTTTCTTTCTTCTTCTTCTTCTTCTCTTTGTTCTCGTCTTTCTCTTTCTTCTTCGTCGCGCCTTCTTCACCGCCACCCTCCTCCAGAGACATTTTGTCCATCTTTTCCCCGGAGACGACGCCGTCGTCGTCATCTTCATCGTTCTTCTTTTTCTTACTCTTTCCGCCGCCGCCGCCGCCGCACGAGGGTGAAAACTCGCAGTACTCGCTCGGAAGTTTGCACTCCGCGCACATGGCGTCTTCGAACGCGATCGCGGACGGGTGTTTGGTCCACGCTGATGCGACCATCTTTCTTTTGCAAACCAAAGTTCTCTCTCTCTCTTCTCTCGCGGGGAAAAAAAGTGGAGGTTTTCGCATTTGCGACAAAAATATCAGTATCACAACACGCAACCAAAGATGGCGGAAGGAGAACCCGATGAGCGAGAAGCAGAAACCGCGGAGACCCAACCCACCGTTGCTACTACTGCTACTACTTTCGACGAGCGCTTTGAATCCATCTTACACTTAGAGCGCGAATTCACCGACGAAGGATTCCAAACCGGAAAGCGAGACGGGGAAATCAAAGGACAACGAGAAGGGGAATCGATTGGATTTTTGGAAGGCTTCGCGGTTGGCTCGGAGATTGGGCATTATTTAGGCGCTTTGAGAGTTTGGGAGGCGAGAGTTTTAATGGATGGTGGGGGTGATGGTGATGATGGTGATGATGATGAGCGGAGTGCGAGTGCATCGATGGATGAGAGGAAGAGAGAGCGGATTCGAGCGGCTTTGAGACAGTTGGAGACGGCGGTTAGGGATATCGCGAGCGGGTTTGACGAGGAAACCGAGAAGGACGAAACAGAAGACGAAACAACAGAAGGAAACTTAGACGAAGACTTCACGGAAAAGTTGGAACGCGCGCGCGCGTGCTTTCGAAAGTGCACGGCGAGTTTGGGCATGCATGGGAAGTATAAGGGGTTCGCGGAGGAAGAGAGGAAAGCGGAGGAAGGCGGAGGCGGAGCAGCCAGCGAGGACATCTTCTGAATTCATGATATCATAGGCATAGTAATAGTAGTAGTTTTTTGTACAATATTAGCATATCACGCCGCAACCTAAACACTCAGAGCCGCTGTAAAATACCGCGTATTGCCCTTTGGCTAAACCTTGATCCTTGCCGTCGATTTTGATTTTCAGCTTTTGTTGTCGATCGCTATTATTATTATTAGGTGATGTTGATTCTACGCTCAAAACTCGGTAATACGACTCGCCGTGGCGCACTTTACACCGCTCAATGCGAGCGATTTGATCGGTATCCGAATCGCGACACCACGATAAGTCGTCGCATTCGAAAGAGTCTCTATCACGTTCATTTTCTTCGCTGTGGTACGAGCGAGAGATGAAAACTATGTTCTTCTCCACGTCTTTGGAATGGACGTACCACGGCCCCTCGTGCGCTCTTTTATCGAGTTTTAAGCCTTGTCTCTGACCAACCGTGTGGAACCAAAATCCTTTGTGCGTTCCGAGCACTTCACCGGATTCAATCTCACGAATTTCTCCCGGATTCGTTCCTAAATGTTCTTCGATAAACTCGGAAAATTTGACTTTCCCGAGGAAGCAAATGCCTTGGGAATCTTTTCGATCGGCGTTAACGAGCGATAAATTTTCCGCGATTTCGCGTATGCGAGACTTTGGTAATCCACCTATGGGAAACATCGCTTTTTCAAGTTGCCAACTGCTCAAATGCGCGAGGAAATAGGTTTGATCTTTCCGTGCGTCGCCAGAGGCGACGAGTTTCACGTTCGTCTCGTCATCCTCCTCTCTTTCGAGCGCCGCGTAGTGCCCGCTCGCTATTCGATCAAACTTACCAACTTCTTTTTCGTTCGCATCTAACCACTCTCGAAATGCTCCAAATTTCACTCTAGAATTACATAAAATATCTGGATTTGGCGTCTTCCCTCTCTGAATTTCATCCACGGATTGTTTCACGACCAAATTCCAATAGTCGTCGGTAAAATGCACCGTACGTAAAGGCACTCGCAATCGTTCGCACACTCTCTTCGCGACCATCAAATCTTCCTCCCACGGGCACTGATCCCAGAAATTTCGAAAGTCGTCCTGAAACCAAATCTGTAAGTAAAACGCTACGCACTCGTGTCCGGCTGCTCGAAGCAATGATAACGCGACTGAACTGTCCACGCCGCCCGAGAGAAGCACGGCTATCCGGAGTTTCTTTCCTTTGCTAGTGCTAGTGTTACTGCCTTCGCTATTATTCTTATCACTATCATCGCTAAATTTTGAAACTGGCTCACATAATCGGAGTATATCTTCATTCTCATCGTTGATGTTACCGTTCGTCGTTGTTCCGAGCGCTTCTCGGTAAATCCTCTCGGGGAAAGCGGCAACATCACCATCATTCTCTTCCGCTTCCGGCGCGTACGTCAGCGAACTCCGCGAGTTGCCACTGGTGGACGCGATGGTAACAACAGCGTCTCCTCTCGACGAGGTCACGTTCATGGAATCTGCGAATGACGTTGTCGTCGTTGTTTGCTGCTCGTCGTCGCTCGCCGCCGTCACTTTTTGTCTTTGTCGTCGTCGTCCATTTCTTCTTATGTTCACGAACGCCGCAACATTCGCGGCGGACGATTCCGTTGTTTCTCGCCTGTCCCTTGGCGTGATGCGCTGCGCGTATTTCTCACGCTCTCCTCTGCCTCCGCGCGATGGCACAGGAGAGCGCGGAGTTGAGCGACACAGAACAAGAGACATTTATTTGCGCGAGTTTTAGTGGAGAAGAAAAATTGGAAAATACTCGTAACAAAATATTAACCGCTGCAGAGTACAAGAAAGCAGTACAATTAGAATATACACTCTGTGCTTCTCGTTTACATGAATATACAATTTGCTAACATCTAATCTACACGCGTATTCGTGTGGATCTTCCTTTCTTTTACAAGGCGCAAGCGACGGCGGTTGCGACGTTTTCGTGACGAAGGAGCTCTTTGAGGCTGGAAAGTTTACTCGGGTGACCCTCAATGGCTTCTACGAGTTCTTTTTCCGTACACATTAAAGCGATACCTTTCCAGTCTTTGGCACCAGATGCGGTTCCGCTCGTTGGAGCCCTTTTGAAGTTGCCACCCGCGGATGGTGCGGTGGCAGCGGCTGCGGAAGAGTACGAGGAACTGTGACCGCTGCTTCGTTTCACTATTCGGACGAGTTTCATGCGCAAAAGAGTTTCAAAAGAACGCGCAACGACGCCGTCCGTGGCATTTTTTGCCGTGCCGAGCTGCTCTACGCTACCCATTTCGTGGAGTTCTTGCGTGAGGGCGGCGATGGTGAAGTGAAACCTCTCGCGGGTGAAATGCAGACGGTACGCCGCAACGCACAAGAGAAGTTCCAGAAGCGAACAACTTTTCAAATTCTCCACAAAATCGTTCCTGGTGAAGTCTTTCAAGGCGAGCGCGAGGTCGGATGGTGATAATAAGTGCGCACCCCTATTGATGTTATCGTTATTATCGTCAAGTAAGGCGGTAGTAGAAAAGAGAGTCCTCGATTGATACGCCATCAACGCCGCAATGGCTAAATCCGAGGCTGTTCGCGGAACATTATCGAGAGTTGCGATTGCTTGCAGACGCGTCTTTACCAGAGGTGTGTTGATGGCTTCGTCGACTGCAGCGTTCCACATGTTTATGACCAGCTTGCCATGTTCTGAGAACAATATGCCCGGAATTGCACCGTTGCTTTCAGTCACACCGAGGTCTCGTTTCTCTGTAGCCGGAGGAACGACTTGGGCGCTCACTTTTAAACAATTACGCACTCGCTCTGCCAAAAACTCTTCAAACTGTGCCGGATTCCTCGTTATACTCTCATCATCCACGATTTCTTTTCCAGTGGCGCGATCTTTCAATGGTTTCCCCGTACGTTCATCGAGAAGGAGTGGAGGGATGCAAGTTTGAGACTCAATGACACAATACCTTGCAGTAAATCGCGATTTCACTCTCTTTTCAAGTGCTTCTTCCACATCGTGTCGTGAGGTAATCGCTATGATTGCTATTTGAGCGTGCTTTTGCTGCAGCAAATCTAGCAAAGAGTATAAAAAGGTTTGTTTTTTACCTTTTCTGGCAAACAAATCGAAATCATCCAAGACGAAGACAGCCGTTTTCTTTGCACCTTCCAACAGACGAAGCGTTTCCTCGACAAAGTTGTAATTTTCTCGCATATTCGAGGCGACTTTGTTCGTTGCGTTACCGTTGTTTGCGGTGCCGCCAGCTGCGTTGGTGCTAAAAACGATATCATCCACAAAACCAATATCGAAAGCTTCGTCGTTGTCCATTTCTTCATCGTCCCACATTTGATAACTCGGACGAAGTTGTCTCGCTACCTCCCGCATCCCGATATTATCTTCTGCGTGCAGAAGTCCCGATAATCTAACCACTGGTATCTTCACATCGTTTTGTTGTTGATTGCCTGATCTTTTCCTGTTGTTTGTCGTATTATTGATGTTGTTGCTCTGATTGTTGAGTCTTTGTAGCTTTGCCAGCGCGGCTTCTACAATGGCAGTTTTACCGACGCCTCTCGCGCCAGACAGACACACGGCAATGGAATCCTCGTGACCGGTAACTGTAGGTTCCAGTTGTTTCACGAGATCATCTCTAGTTCTTCTCATCGATGCAGTGAGAGCGTCATCATCTAAACCAGTGCGATTTGCGGTATAGTTTTCAGTTGTATCGTTGTCGCTGCATTCTTCATCATCTAGCATAGCTGCACGCGATGTCGCTTTTAATAACTTTTCTCGAATAACTCGTGAAATTGCCGAAGCCGGTGACATGTCTCGATCCGTTTCCAGCGCTTCGAAAAGTCTGGCTTCAGCGAGCGTCTGCTTTACAGCCGCAGCGCGTTCTCTCGTTTCTTTTTCCTGTCGAACAAGCTCTGACTTCTTTTGCTCCTCAACTCTGCGCGCCTCCTCTCTTTTTGCCTCCTTCATCCTCTCTTCCTCTTCCTTCGCTCTTTTTCTCTCTTCAGCTTTTTCCTCGCGTCTTTGCAACTCTTCGGCTTTTCGGTCGTCTTCTTCTCTTGCTCTTCGCTCTAGTTCCTCTTTACCTGGGCACGATTGTTCGTGACGAATTCTACCCGTGGCGTTTTTACACACTTTGCCACATTTACTGCACTCGTTACTATTCATCGCATTCTTCTTCTCGTCAATCTTTCCGCACGGACCGTCAAGGTGCACTTTAAGTTTGTACTTGGACAAAAACTTCTCCTTGCATTTCGAACATGGATGCGGGTAATGGTCTTTTGATTTACTACCTTCGAGTATTTCGTGTTCCTGTTGTTGCGGCTGCTCTTTTTCTTCTTCTTTTTCTTCGTTGATCATGTCATCGTCATCACCATTCATATAGTTGCCACCGAAATCGTCGTCTTCGTCGTCGTCCATGTTGTTATCGTCATCGTAGCCGTAATCGAAGGGCGCATCATTCACTATCATCGCATCATCGTCATCGTCATCATTCGAAATACCAAGAGCTTCCATCACACTTTTTGGTGCCGCCTTGAGACGATCCTCATTCATCGATTGCCCTGATTGCCGCAACATTTTCGTATCCCGCAACCAAGTCTCCACCGCGAGCTTTTCTTCGTCGTCGTAAATTTCGCCTTCTTTTTCTACATCTACTGCTAAATCTTCTTTTTCTCTTCGTTTCGCATTTTCTTCGCTTTTACCGTCTACGTTCTCCTCTCCATCTGAAATGGAAATTGAAGGCGACGAGGAAACCACCGGCGCTCCGCGATGATCATCTTCTCCCTTTTTCTCAGCGTTACTAATATTCTTCCTATCGATTTCTCTTCTTCCATCCTCCTCGTCGACGCGGTCGTTCTCTTCTCCTTCCTTGCCTACTCCTCCGAGCGAGGGAAACTGCCTCACTTTACCAGACAGCGGCGAAAGCGACGTTTTCTTTTCTTTTCGCTCCAACATTTTACCGCTCGCCACCGGCGACCCGCTCAAATAGTGACCATCCTCGCACTCTCCCCCTCCTCCCAAATGCTTCTCAAACGCAACGCTATTCGGCGACTTGTGCGTCACGATAAAATCTTCACCGCCGTTCGGGGAAATCAAACACGACGGTGGTCCAAGCATCGGAGACGCAAACCAAGGTTGTGCCGGCGCCGGAGAAAGCACATTGTTCTTGTTGTTTTTATTATCTTCCTCGTTACCGCTCTTCGCGCCGGGCGACGAACCGATCGAAGAACGCCTAAACTCCATCGAGCTCTTTCTCTTCTTCTTCGCGGAGGCGGTTAAAAAATCTTTGCTGGAGAGGTACTTTTTCTTCTTCGTCGACGTCGTCGTCGCGTTTTGCTCCCGCGGCTGGTCGTCGTTGTTATTTTCCAAGCTCGGCTTTTTCTTCTTCCTCTTCGTCGAAAACGTGCCTCCTCCTCCTCTTCCTCCTCCTAACACTCCGCCGATGCGTCCAGCAAAATCTGTCCTCTTCAACGACGACGACGGCGGGGTCGTCAAGACGTCCTCGCGCGCCATCGTCGCCGTCGCCGTCGCCGTATTCGCCGTTTTCGCCCGCGCGTTATCGCCTTCCACTTCCTCCTCTTCCTCCTCGCGAGATTGACGATGATGATGTTCGTCGCTTTTTCTCTTCTTCTTCATCGAAGAGAAGATGATGTCCTTCACGCCTCGCATCATTTTTATAGATTCTCTTTCTTTTTCTACGCTTCGTTCGAGAGCGCGAATATACATACACACGCACGCACGCACGCACGCGTGTTTTTCGGGGTGCGCGCGCGCTTCGTGCGAGTGTGTATACTGCGCGTCTTGCGTTTGTATATCTGCGCTTTTGACTTAAAAATTTGAAGTGTGAGAGAAATTTTGAATTTTTTCAAAGTGTGAATCTATAGAATTTTCGCTTCGACGACGCCATTTACTATATACCACATAAATGCACGACGCGGAGGCGCGACCGAGCGCGCGGGGGGGAGCGAAGACAAAGGATTAAGTCTCTAGAATTACAAAAGCTTCCACACGCGCGCTAATAATAAAAAAATATCTACAAAAACGTCTATATATATAAACGTTCATTTTCTAAAAGAGTTCGTTAATGTCTATCGTTTTCGTCGTCGTCTTTGTCGGCGTAATATTTCGCGCCCATAATCCTCGCCACTCCGTTCAACTCTCGACTGATCAATTCGAAGCTGGTAAACGTGATCGCCGCCGCCGGCGTGGTTCTCAACAAGTTTGTTCCCACGCCGCGATAAAACGCCTTGACGCCGCCTTCTCGGTAAATGTCTCCGGCTAAGGAGAGAGCGCCGGAGAACGGACCGTAGCCTTTGACGTGCATGTGCGAGCGGAGGACCTCGTGAGGGTAGGTGAGCGTGCTGGCGATGATTTTGGCGACGCCGGAGGAGAGCGCTAAATCCGCCGCGGTGAGTTCGTCCGGGGTGTGGAGGTTGCGGAATTGGGCCATTTCATGTTTTAAACGCTCGTAGATTGGGAACTGGATGGCGACGTGGGAGATGCCCATGAGGGAGGGAGCGAGGCCGGAGTAAAGACCGGGTATGCCTTCGCATCTCGCTATTCTACGCAACGCGTCCAGGGTACCTTTGTACGGCGCTCTCGCGTGGCCGACTAAAGAGGAGGAGAGCGTTTCCGAGTATTGCACTTGGAGTCTGGTTTTGGCGACCCAGAGCGGGTTGGTGGCGAGGATGGTAGCGGCGCCCGCGCCTCCGGCGGAGACTATGTGCGCGAGCGTGTCGTTCCCGTGGTGGTGGTGGTGTTGGTGATGCTGGCTGCTCTCGTTTGCGTCACGACTGCTGCTGCTATCGCTGCTGCTACTACTGCTACTGCTACTACTCGTTTCGTTCCCACTCGTCGCCCGCCGCCGCTTCGCCTCCGCGTTCCTCTTCCGCCGCTCTCGAAACACGTACTTCAAATACCCGTACGTGGTAAAATACACCCCCCAATTCGGTAGCAACGCCGCTACCGTCGGCCCTAACCCTCGATACAAGCCCCTCACCCCTTCGCTTCGCGCAATCTTCCTCAAACTCTCCATCGTGCTCATATACGTCGAATCGCTCAGCGTCGACACTTGCAAACGCGTTTTCAAAACATCCAAGGGACAAACGACAACCGCCGCAATCGCGCCGGACGTCGCCCCAGACACGCAGTTCACCACCCCAGCATCGGATAAAGGAAGGTACAGCGTCGGAGGAAGGATATTCGCGATCGCCAGTTGGCGTTTGTGCGCTTCCGTGGTGTGCTCAGAAGGAGTCGGAACGCGCGTTTTTTCCATTTAAATCTCTCTAAATCTCTCTCTTCTGTATATCTATACGATATACGTGTGTAAAGTGTGTGTTGCGCTTTTGCGCGAAAGAGAGAGAGTTTCAGAGAGAAGTAAGAAAAGATTGCGTCCCTCCCGCGCGCGTATCTCTGTCTCTCTCTCTCTCTCTCTTGTGTGCAGAGGCTACTAGGAGTGGTGCGTATCTCACTCTCTCTCTCTTCGTGTGAAGAAGCCAAATTGGAAAAAAAAAGTCACGACGCATCACGCGACGCGTCAAAAAAAAAGCGCGCGCGCACAACCCGAAAACACAGATAAAAAGAGTTTATCAGGGGAGAATATGATGCTGCGGCTTTGCTCTTCTTGTTCTTCTTCTTCTTCTTCTTCCGCGCACCACCACCATCATTACCATCATCATCAGTCGTCATCGTTATTAGGAGTAAAAGTAGCAGTAGCAGACGGAGAGGACGTCGGTGGTAGTTCGGGAAGACGGACACGTCGTCTTTCAAAGACGAGCACCAAAACTCGAGCGTCGTCGTCGGGAAGAGGAGGAGAAGAACATCAGAGACAGACGAGATTTTTAGCCGTCGGACCGACGAGGACGACGAGGACGACGACGACCTCGCGTTATTATTTAGCGTCGTCGTCTTTGCGCGCGCAACAACAACGGCTGGGCCACGGCGGTGTGCTCCGAAAGGCGATTCGAGATAACAACGAGACGACGACGCCTTCGAGTACGACCACCACCGAAAAGAGAAGAAAAAAAACAAAGATGAAAACCAACAACGCGTCGATCAACGCGATTCAAGAATTTTTCGACGTGGATTCGAACATCATCACCACGGAAGACGAAGACGCGGATCAGGAGGACGAGTTTGAAAAGACGCAGCTAGAGATTTGGGGGCAGCTGACGAAGTGTTTAGGGAAGGTTTTGCTGTTTACGTTTGGCGTGCCGTACTTTGCGAGCTGTTCGTTGCAAGCGATGTTTGTAGATCCGTGGTTGGAGTTGAGGCATTCGACGACGAGCGCTGGCGCGAGCGGGTCTTCGCTGACGAAAGCGCAGACGGAATCGGTGTGTAACGACATCGCTCGGTTCGAGAAGCGTTTGTATTACGAAAATTTGGCGCGGTTTCCAGACGAACAGGACGCGGCAAAGTTTGAGAAAACGAAGAGGAAGTTAGTGGCGGAAGAGATGAAACGATTAGAAGAGAAGGAAAGAACGCGGTCGACGAAAGCGCTCGGCAATTGGATTGGGAGTATGATGTATGTGAGCATTTTGGCGTGCGTTTTAGTTTATCAGAAGGAGTTTGTGTCGAAAATGTTGACCGAGTTGAGCGCACAGTTCAACGGATTGGATTCGGCGACGCAGGCGTTCGCGTTGATGCTCGGCGCGGATATGGTGGTCGGGTATCACTCGAGTGACGGTTGGCAAGCGTTTTTGGCGTTTATGATTACTCGGTACGGAGGAGATTACCATAAATTCGAGACGTTTGCGAGAATGTTTGTGGCAACTGTGCCGGTATTTTTAGACGTCTGTTTCAAGTATTGGGTCTTCAATAAGTTGAGGAAAATCTCGCCGAGTACGCAAATCATTCTGAGCGAGATTGAAAGGCATTAAGAAGTTTGAACGATGTTGTGAACGCTACTTGTTTAATTCTTTATATAACAACAATAATTTGATAATGTATATAGAAATCTGCTCAATGCAAAGTTCTTTTTTTTTTAAGTTTGGCTTTCGCAAAAGTGAACGACTGAGGCTAGCACGTCGAATTCGTGCCATCTCGCAACGTTACGAAACACGCGCAAACCTTCTCGCAACGCGCCCGGCTTGGATGTGGTTTCGAACAAACCACCACACGGGCATCGATTTTGGACGTGGCCTACTTTAATTCTCGTGCACCTCTTGCACTTCAAATCTTGCGTCTGCGCTTTCCGAACGCGCGCGTTGACTTCTTCGCAGAGTTTCATCTCAATCCACTGAAGATCGTATCGGTTCTCGCACTCCGGACAGCGCCATTCCCCGTCGGCCAGGTCTGGATCTCTGCACAAGTCCAAATCTCGAACGTCACCGCAACATTCACACACGACGTCACGCAGTGCGAAAGAGACGCACGGTTCGTAAAACGTCGCTTCCGGGCCAAACTCTGGAATGGAAAGCAGTTTGAGTGCATTCTTGCGACATCTGGCAACCGCGTCTTCAATCGTATCGTCGAGAGAAAGCACAGCAATTACGGTTTTTACGAACGCTAACGCAGCGTTACCGCGAAGGTGACTTGGTAAATGCGCGCCGGGCAAATTTTCCGGGAACAGGTACCTCTCGTCCAGACGGGCAGCGCCATGCGTCGATCGAGATGCGTGCTTCTCAAATCCACGCGCAACGCTGAGAATTTTTGGCGTAAAGTGCGAATCAATTTGCGCGCAGAGCCACGTTGCCTTCTCTTCCTCAATTTTGAGCCTGTTTCTGGCCAAGTTTTGATTACTCGCGTCGTCTGCGTGATATTTACTCTCCTTCTTCGCTTGCTCTGGAGTTGCGTTCTCTTTTCCTGCGTCCGCATCGGCTCTCTTCTCGGCGGCGGCACCCTGGTCTCCTTTCTTGTCGTCGTCTTCATCGAGTTCCCAATCGCTCAAATCATCCGCCGCCAGTTGTGCCTTAATTTTATCCAATCCTGCATCGCCCTTGTCCTCTTTCGCGACACCGAAGCGACTGTTTGCACCGTCAGCCGCGAGTTCACGTTCGCGTTTCCATGGAAGTACGATAAACTCACCAGCAATCGCTTTGAAGTGATCGCTCAACGCCTCCGGAAGAAAAGTGGCGATGTTCCAGTGCATTTCAAGCGATGCTTCGTCGCCTTCGACGGCAGCGGGGTCGAGTTGAGTATCCGTAGGAACATTCTGCGTATCCATTGGGGCCTCCTCGCCGCTGTTGTTGTTCAGGAATAACGTGTGAAGGACGGTCTCATTTGCGGCCAAACCTCCGAAATCGTGTGGTCCTCTGAATAAGAGCGTGTGCCAGACCTTCGTGGGTTCGAGTTCGAGCCAGTTGAATAACTCGCGCGTGCCTAACGCGCCACGCAAACCCGTAATAAACGCCGAAGCCGACGCTAACGAGTTCTTCTTCGTCGATACGATGACGCGTCGCGTATCTGCAAAAACGACATCCGCGCCTAGTCGGTTGAGTTCCGATATGAGCAACGTGAACACTTTTCTCGAGCACAACTCGACCAAATGCTGCAAACCCGGTTCTCGCATTCTCGAATTGGACGAAAATATCCAGCGCCTGAGCTGCGCCAAAGTGGCGTCGGCGATCTCGTTGCCTCGCTCTGACGCATCTCGAAGCATCTCCGCGACCATCTTCCTCAACGTCCGAAACGCGTTTGACGCGTCGTGTCCACCGCGATCCGCAACCGTAGCATTACCTCCATCGAAACCTAACAACGCGCCTTGTTCGAGATCGTTCAGGATGTGTGAATTCACGATTGCGCACACCACCAAGTGATGAACGCGCAACTCGCAACAAACGGATCTGTATACGCCGGACTTTGAAAGTTCGCATCTTGGCGATTCCATGGATTCCAAAGTCAACGTCGAGCTCAGCTGATCATCCATAGATCCACCGCCATAGTCAGGCTTACCATTTTTACCAGACCAGAGAACTTGTTGTTCATCGCGGAGTCGTCGCGCAAAGAATGTATCCAAAACGTGCGTGGACCAGTCCGAGTCGAGATTACAAAGAGGAATGTGCGCGTAGCGGGAGATTTGGATCGATTTTTCCAAATGTTTCGAAGTATGCGCGAGACGAATAGCAGCCAACTCTGCGGCGTCGCGTTGCCACGCAATGCCCTTTTCACCGAGATACTCGACGTCGCCAGAGTTGAACGGAACGATCAGAATAGGCGAATCTTTCAAGGCGGTGAGAACTTTTTCAAATCGTTTCGCAGCTTTTGCGTTTTTGTTCATTCCAGCAGAAGAGGAAGCGAAAGCATCGTCGTCGTCATCAAACTCGGGAATGCCATAACCAACCGGCGGAGCTTCGAGTAAGACGACGCTTGGACCGTTCGAGGCATTTGCAAATTCTGCTACTGCGTCGTTGAGAGTTTTTGCTGCCGCCGTGGACGTTCTCGCATATACCACGCGCCATTCGCAACTTTCAGAATCTCGATCTTCTTCCATTTCGTCGCCGTCGTCGTCACCGTGCTCTTCCACTTCTTTACCGTCGACGCGTCGTTTTTCGTCTTCAAACTGTTTCGAAACGAAATAGTTGTCAACTTCACGAACTGCGCGTCCTCCGGGTTGGAGCAATATGAGCAAACCTTTCGATTTCCCTTTGCCGCCTCTTTTTGGAAAGTGTGCAGCAAAGACTCCTTTCCCGTCCAACGCCGCGTGGTAAATCGAGCAGTGACGCAACAAACCCGCCGATGAAAGCGCGCGTTCGTTCGTAAAGTCCATCACAGACGGCAAATAATTCACTTCTGTTGTCGTTTTCATATCCAAATTCGTCGCAGACACTTCCAGCATTGGTTTTACTTTCTTCTTCAAGCCTTCTTTGTGCGTCTTCTTCAAGTCGTCCAATATTTCATTCGCGGCTTCTCTCTTCACTCGAGCTACACAACCAATGGTTTGGATCGACCAATCTTCTAACGGGACGTCACGTTCGTACACACCAACAACGTTCGGATCTGCGAGTAGAGCCGCAACATCTCTGCCGTATTGAACTACAGATTTTTTGGAAGCGTCAAACTCAACTTCGTAGACATTCAACGTACTCGTGCCATCTGCAGTCATGAAATTATTCGTGTTTTGCGCGCGAGGTAACGCTACGTTGACGCGTTTCTTCCCGTTTAACCCCTTGTCACCTTCGGGGTCGGGATACCGCGTGGCGACGTACACTTTTCTCGGCGCAGAGAGCAAAACAGAACGCATGGTGCCATCGGCGACAACCCATACGCGGAAAACGCCAGCCGGAGGTTCTTCGCCTTCGGCACCGTCATCTTCCAAGGATGAAGACACGTTGCCTCGCGAATAATCATCGATTGAAACAATTTGCCACGGAGAAGTGGCTAACGATTCGTCGACGTTTTCGAGAAACAAGTCCATTTGACCGATGAAACTGTCTTCGTTTGCGCTGTGACGGCGCTTTTGGCGAGGAAGGCCCTCTCGTTCGCGACGTTGATCTTCGAGATCCTCTCGATGTTTTCTCTCGCGCTTCTCCTTGCGTTTTATGCGCCAGCCTTTCGTGGCGTGCTCGAGCCAAGATGCGTAATCGTCGTTCGGATCGGGTGCCGGCAAATTCATTTTACCAATCGGAGGCGTTTTTGGCCCGCCGTGATGGTGTGCCGTGTCGCGCTGTCTCTGAAACACGCGGCACTTTGGCGTTCCTTTCGCACCTTTCGCGAGTAAAGAGCCTCCAACTTTACCTGGAGTGTTTCTCGCCGCGCCAAAGTCTTCCATGTCGCGTTCATCATCGTTATCGTAATCCTCGTTTCTCGTATCATCTTCTTCGTCGTCTTCCGAAAAATTCAGTTGCTCGAGATATTCACTCTTGGTTTGTCTGCTGAAGCCCACCATGGAATAGAGTTTGATCTGCTGATGCCGATCTTTGCGTTCGCGAATGCGCTTGTCCAACCAGTCAGGATGTTTCACGCGTTCGCACGGATTCTCGATGTTCTGCAAAGCTGCCGGAACGGAGATAATTTTCTGCACGGCGCCGCGCAAACGACCTTTATAATATTCCCAATCGAGAATATCGCGCAAATCTGGCATTTCGCCAGCTTCTCCCGGAGGCGCATCTTTCAACCAGTCGCGCAAATATTTTCTTGCTTTCGCAGGATCGGATGCAGCTGAAAATATAGAAACCGGAATGGCTCTTTCCGAAGTAGGCGCGCCATGCGGTTTCGCCGAGATGATGTATTTGCACACCAAACCTTTATCCTTGACCAGTCCCGGTTCTTCGAGAAATTGTGCGAGTCTTCTCGCCGTCGTCGTCGATGTGGACTTTCTATCTCCGTATTCTTCCAAAGATTTACTCATAACGCTCGATTCGGAAATGTAATCGATGAGTTGTTCGTCGTCAATATCTTTTCCTTTGTCATCGAGCATATCGAGAAGTCGATTGGCAATTTTGCCTACTCGCTCATACACCTCCTCCAGTGATTTCCCTTCTAAAAACGGTGAACTCCCGGAATCATCGAACAGTTCGGCTTGTAACACTTTGATCAACTTCAACTCGCCTCTTCTTTTCAATTCGAACCCTTTCAACTCCTCTAAAGATCCGTCGAAATTGAAAACTGCGTAACGCTTCTTGATCAAGATGCCTTCTTCTTTCGACGCCGGTAAAATCATCGCCCTGTACGGACCGTCGACTTCAAACTCGATGGACATCTCCGAAGATTGCTTGTAAATTTGCTTTTCCGGATCGATGAGCGTATGATACTGGTCGTTTCTAGTTTGCAAATCGGTCATGCGGTTAAGAACGACGCACGGATAACTAATCTTCAAATTTTTCTTCATGTTCCCAGACCCGTCGCTTTTCGGCTCAAACGTGTATTCCTCCGGGAACGTGCCCGGAAGACAGCACCAGATGCCATCGGTATCCAACTCGAGCGGCATACCAATATCATCTACGAGTTGTTTCGCCATTTGAATAATGCGCGCACCAGTGAGCGTAACAACTCCAGCCATTTCCATGGAATACCATCTCGCGCCTTTTCTCATTACGTACCCGTAAAACGAGTTCAAAATACACTTGTGCGCGAGCTGTAACGAATCGTACAACGTCACCATATCGGCCGCTTCTTTCGTCTCGAGCGGGTTTCCTTCCTGTTTCGCTGCAGATAATTTCCCTTTCCACTGCTTATTCAACCCTTTATACTCGTATCTTCGATCACGAAACGTTCGCACGGTATCGATGTAAAAACTATTCTCTTTCATGCAAATCGAACTCTTCTTCGTTTGGACGACGGGCTTTTCCATGACCTTTCGGTATACTTTTTGCGAGTACATTTTCAATCTCGTCTTCTTCTGGGATTCCTGCTCTTGTCTGCTCAAATCTTTCCAGAAACGTTTCGGCTCGCCCGGAATTAAAGGAGGAAACCTTTCAATTTGTAACTGGGCTTTGATTTGCGCGTAATCCGAACTTGTCGCGGCGTAGTGTTCGCCTCTCCACGTCCACTCCATTTCTCTCAAGCACGTTTTACCTGGACGGTTGAAATCACACGACGCGCAAATATCATCGTTCACATTCGCCATTGGTTGTAATCTATTTGTTAAGATGATGTTCGGGTACATCGCCGCGACGTCTAAGTGATAAATGAGCGGATTCACCTCGCAGTTCGGGTTATCGCGCAATTCTTCCAGCTTCTTCACGATGCCTTCTCGTATCTCTTGGTAGTTTTCGACGTCATCTTCCGTCGCACCTTTACCTTCGTGCTTAAGGGCATATCTTAAATCATCGTCGACGGCGTCGATTAGTTTTTGGTAACCCTTGGGTTCCAGCTTGAACTTGACTGGAATGTCCGAGCGAAACACACCGGATTGCAAGCACTCCACGTGGCCTCCAATATACGTCTCGCTTTCCAGCGGGTGCCCGTTGAAGTGCTGTTCGCCCGCGCTTCTTTGCTTGTTTGGGCACACAATGTTCCCTCGATACGCTTCAACCATGAGTAAAGACTCACACAATGTCCCGGACCCTTTTCGTAAAACTTCATCCGGCGTGAGCGGAATGATAGTCGCCAACGAAAAGATGAAAGGATGAACGTACTTCATGTACAAATAGTACGTGGAGACGGCGTCGGACACCGAATACGCCGCCATAGTTTGCGGTTGAGAGCGGGCAAACGGGAGCATATCTTCCGGGTCGACCTCGATCGGGTTGAATTTCAACAACTTCTTCGTGACTGCTTTTAAACCGTGCGATCCGGCCGGTAAGTACGAATCTCTCTTCACCCAGTGAAAGGCGTCCAAATGCAAGGCAAACTTTGACCTCGTCTCCCCGGAATCCGATCCTCGAAAGCCAATCTCTCGGTACATGGACATCCCGTGTTTTTTCGCTCTCGTTTCAATAAAAGGGAAATCAAAATAGTCACCGTTATACGTCACGTACACGTTCGGTTGCGCATCGCGCATGTGATCGAACCATCTGCGCAAAAGCGCCTTCTCGTCCGGCTCGTTCCACACGATGAAAGGCCCAGGATATTCCGGTTTCGGGTTGTATTCAAAATCATCGCAATCTTCGCTGACTACTTCACGATTGATTATTAAATAACCTTGCCCGTCCAACATGTACGAAATCATAAACACTTGATCCTCTTCGGCATCGGGAAACTTCAAAGGCAATTTCGTCGTCTCGATATCAAACGCGCACACTCTCACTTCCGCTCTTCTCTTCAAATCCGGCCTATGCGTAATGATCACATCTCCATCTCCAATTTCAACTTTAACGTCATACCAATGTCCACATCTCACCTCGGAATCGATCATGTACCTCATGTGAAAGGGCACATCGTACTCTCTGATATCCAACATCGCGTCTTCGTAATCCGTAAACGTCTTCTTTTTAGAATTTTCAAATACCCTCTTCCCTCGCGCGTCGGTTTGCATCGCGTCGCTCCCACCACCATTTTCGCGCGCATTGAGCGCATCTTGCTCGTGCAACGCCTGATACGCCACCGAAGCGTTTGATTTTGCCTTGTTCTTTTCTACGATTGGTAATAACTCTCTCCGACACTCGTACATCCCGCTTTGCGTGTAAAAGGAAATCTTCAAATACGTCTGTTTCAACCCGCTGAGATGGTTTTTCAAATCCAAATCTTCCTTATCCACCAACTCCACGTCTTTCACGTTCTCCTTGTGTTTTCTTCGCACGTACGCTTCCACCTCGTGTTCGCTCCCCGGTGACGTCGCGAGCAGAAAATACGGCGCGTATTTCTTTTGCACCTTGAACACGGAGCCGTCTTGGCAGGCGAAATATAAGTTCACCGCCGCGTGCGACTTCTGGGCTTGCTTGCACTCCACCGTAGTCTGTGTTTGCGCATACGAAAAACGACGACAGATAAAAAAATAAAGAGTCAGCGAGAGAGAGTGCGAATCAAAAAAGAAGAACGACTCATCGCCGAAGAAGAGTCCGCGACAACGAACGGAGAAGTGGATGACGGAAGTGTTTTTGTCGAGGAGGTGCTACTCGCTCGCGCGCGTGCGCTCGCGCGTACAAAAACCCAACTCTCTCGATTTTTTTTGAATTTTTCACGTGGAAACCTCCTCTCGCATCTCTCGCGAACTTTAGCGCGCGCGAGATGCGAGAGCGTAAAACGAACGAAAAACAAACACAACAAACAAAACGCACCGCGCTGGCGTTCACCAACCACCCGAGCTGCTCTTCGCCTTCTTCGCTCGGTAAGTGGTACCCCAACTCTTCCTCCAAAGCGTCTTCCTCTCTCGCGATCTCCAAAGGCGTCTTCGTGGCCACGCCGAGGTACGAAGTGTTTGGTCTGTTCTGTCCTTTGCCTCGTCTGGCTTCGCCGTACATGTTGCCTTTGTTTTTCTTGTACGCGCCAGCGAAGGCTGGATTGCCCATGATTTAACGATCGATCGATTGATTATTGTCGTTGTCGCGCGTCGTGTGTTTTGTGCAGTTATGCGCGGCGTGCGCGCGCGCAGTTTGTTGTTTTGTGTTGTGCGCGATTTGAGATTTTCCTTTTTTTGAATTTTTGTGTTTAGGGTTTTGGTCCAATTTTTGCCTCTTTTGGATTTTCGCAAAAACGAAGGAGCGACACAAACAAAAAGGAAAGAGAGACGGGGAAAAAAATGAGGAGAGGCGAGAGCGCCCCGGGGCGGCTGCTCGTCTTCTTCTCCTCTTTCCTCTCCGCTCGTTCTCCTCCGTCCACTTCTTTTTTATCTTCTTCTTCTCGTTATTATTCTCTCGCGCGGGGGAGAAGGAGGGGAGAAACGCACGCGCGAAGAGAACAGAGCCGCTCGTCGCCGTGGTGCGTTCGTTTCTTCTTCTCGACATCATCGTCGTTGGACGAAGAAGCAAAAGCCGCCGAGGGCGCTGTCCGCGACGAGGCGCGGCAGCACGAGAGTTTATCCTCGCGAGGGCCGAGTTGGTCGGTGAACGAGTTAGTCAGAGGTAGCGGAAATAGTAACGACAGTAGCGGCGGTGGGGGCGGCGGCGCGATATCCGCGGAGGAGTTTAGGAAAATCGCGGAGAGCGTGAAACTTTCTTTCAACGACCGCGAGGAGGAACGGTTGGCGAGGAGAGAGGTGGAGGAAATAGTTCGGTTTAGCGAGATGGTTTTATCGTCGTCGTCGTCGTCGAGCGATGTCAAAGAAGGAGACGACGAACAGGGCTTGAACAGGCCCACGCCTCGACGCCGTATGGACGAGTAAAAGTTCCGTTCGCGTGCGCGAACCTCTCTATAATCTAAACGTGTAAAACATTCTATTCATATTTATATGTTATCTACGTGCTACGCTACGCGCTTTTATTTCTTTTTTACATTCTCCGAAAGCATTTCTTTCCTCTTCATCTTCTCGCGACTTCTTTTACTCACGTGGAACGCCAACGCGGCGGAGACTAATACGCTCGCGTTCATGGCCAAAGCGACTTCGCTTCCGAAAAAATCCACCGCTAAGCCGCTCAAAACCGGGCCGAGTAACAAACCTACATCGCCAGAGTTACGGTATATTGATAAAGCGGCTCCGCTAGCTTTTCTTGGCGCTATTTCTGCGACGAATGTCATCGGAGCGGCACCCATGATGGAAGAAGCAGCTGCCCACGAGACGCACGCAGCGGCGAAACCTGCCTCCGAGGAGCTTCCCGCGATGGCCATGACGGCGAGCGAAGAGAGAATCGTCGTCGGTGCGATGATATTTCGGGCACTAAACGTTGAAATTAACTTTGAGGAAGGAACTAATCCAATTAAACTCGTCGTAGCCATGGCTGAAAAGAGCATGCCGAGATTTTGCGCATCCATGCCATGCGAAATGGCCAAAATGGGCAACACGGCGCCTCTCCCACCGGCGCCGGCGAAGAATAAGGCGGAATTCAAGAAACAAACCGACCAGAAATCGGTTCGCTTGACTAACATACCCAACTGTCTGCTGTCAGCAGAAGATGTCGGCGAGTTTTGCTTTTCCATGGCGTCTTTGTTGAGCGTCAGAGAAGCGTCCATAGTCATCGAACCTCCGGGTTGCAATCGCTGCCGCGTCGAAGACGAAGACGAAGACGAAGACGACGATTTGGTTTCATCGCCGCTTTCATTATTTGACGATGACGACGATAAATGCTTCGTCTCCGGTGCCGCATAAAACGCCACCGCGCTCAAACTTCCACTCAACGCCGTCGCGAATAAAAACGGCGTTCGAATATCGCCGCCAAACGCGTACATCGCGGAAATTAGACCTGGACCTACCGCGGCACCAGCTAAGGCCGCGCCTTGATGCATATTCATCGCGTTTCCTCCATTCATCATCCCTTTGTTTTCCGTTTTCGCGATATCGCTCAAACTTACAGACGCTCCGGTCGTATAGATGGACGACCCAACTCCCGCTAAAAAACGCGCTCCTAACAACTCGTAAAAACTCGAACTCGTCACCGTGCTCATATTCGCCATCGTGGTCACCATCGGTCCGAACCATAACAATTTCTTCCTCCCAAACTTATCCGCGAAATACCCAGCCGGCGTGTTCACGCACAACCTCGCCGCCGCGAACGCGCTGAGAATGCTCCCAATCTGCGCGCCGGACAGATGTAACTCGGACGTCGCGAAGGACGGAATCGTCGGCGCGAGAATCCCGTGTCCCATCGCGCACGCGAACGAGAGTCCGCATATGGAGAGAATTTCCTTGTTGTCTCTGAGAAAGTTTGGAATTGGATTCGTTGAAGTAGGCGCAGGAGGTACAGGAGCACTCGTTGGTATCGGGGGCGAAAGTGTTCCTCCGCCGCCGCTCGCTCCTTTCTTCTTCGTCTTTCGTCCTCTCGTCGGCGCATTCTTCGTTTCCTCCGAGGAAGAAGAAAACGAAGTAAACGAAGATGAACTGCAAAAGTGAGAGAAAAGAGCGCGGCGCGCGGAAGAGCGCCGCGAAAACTCCCGCGCCGCTCTCTCGCCGCGCAACATGTGCGTGCGTGTGTGCGAATATTTCTTCACTCGTCCTTCTCAAACGCTTCTTTTTCCATCTTCTCAACAAACATTTTGATTGCTCTCTCCTCCTTCTTCTTCTTCTTCTCGGGTGCGCGCGCGGCGCACCGAAAACGCCCAAAGAGCGATGCTCACTCTCATGCGTGTGTGTGTGTATGTATATCCTCGCTCGCTCCGACGTTTTTTTCGCGGGTGGTCGAACAGCCGGTCGCGCGAGTCGGTTTTTCCCCAAGAGAGAGAATAAGAAATTCAAAGTTTGTTTTGTGTTGTTCTCCGCGACTTTTTGGCGTTTTCTCCCGCAACAACACGACGCAACGCACGAGACGCACGACGACACAACTCCGCATCAAAAAAATAACAGAGACCACACGCGACACGAAAAAAAGCACATATAACACTAAGCGATAAGCTCTCCATCACTCTATACTTTCGTCTTGAGAGGTCGCCCTTTGAAAAGTCGTTTTTGTTATCATAAAGTCACCACACAAAACTCGCGCCGTGAACCGACGATATAACGCTCTCTCTCTGACGCGAAGAAAGAGAGAGAGAACGAAACGAGGAAGCTGAGAGAGAGCGAGAGGAAGCTGAGAGAGAGCGAGCCTTGCGAGAACGGCGCGGGGAAAAATATAAAATCAATCAAAAGGCCCTCCCCCCGCGGGGAAAAATAATACAAAGATGGACGCACTCGCCAGCGCTTCGCCGGAAGAGAAGAAGAAGAAGCCAGACGTGAGCGTACAGATTCCAGCGGCTTCAGAGGGAGAGCAAAAGAGAGCGGCAGAAGGTACGGCGGCGGCGGCGAGTAGTAGTGGTGGTGGTAACGCGAACGAAAAGAAGGAGAGCGCGACGACGAAAACGAGGACGGTGACGAAACCACCCTCTCCTGCTCGGCAGATGGACAAGATGGATGCGTTGCTTTCGCCGAGGACGAACGTCGAGCCGTCGTCGTCGACGAAGGAGAATTCAGTAAAAACAATCGATGAATTGATGTCGGAAGAGAACGAGGCGGACGTGGACCTACCGTACGATAAGAACGATTCGGTGGCGTTTTTCGATTTAGATCACACGGTGGTTGATACGAACTCGTCGTGGCTGTGGGTGCAACACGAGGTGAACCAAGGGAGAGTCGGCGCGCACATGATATTGACGGCGATTTACTGGTTCGGGAGGTACGCGTTAGGTTACGGCGCAGGTGCGGAGAGAGCAGGGGCAGATGCCGCGGAGACGTACAAAGGCGTCCACGCGGATAAGTTGAGAGGAGACGTGGAGTCATTTTTTAACGAGGAGATGAAGCATAGAATACGACCGGGATGCGTGCCCGTGTTGAAAGCGCATAAAAGAAGAAGTCAACGAGTGATCATGTGCACGTCGACGTGGCAGCATCCAGCGGAAACCGCGGCAAAAATGTTTGGGTTTGAAACAGAAGCGGATGATGTGATTTGCTCGCACATGCAAGTGACCGAAGATGGAGTTTTGAATGGGAAGTTGGCAAAGATTGCATACGGCGACGAAAAATACGAACGGACGAAAGAGTGGGCGGTGAAGAACAACGTAGATTTGAAAAAGTGCTATTTTTACACGGATTCATATTCGGACGTGAAATTAATGGAGCACGTGGGATATCCCGTGGCGGTGAATCCAGATCCGAGGTTATTGAAACACGCGGAGAGTAGAGGGTGGGAAATAGTAGATTGGGGGGTAGCGCCGCAGCGGGCGAAGAAACCGAGATATCATTACGGTTGCTTGAACGGTGCGAGGCAGTCGTACGCGTGATGAGAGAGAGAGAGAGAGAGAGAAAGAGAGAGAATTATACTGTCATTATTATTATTATTATTTACATATACTACGCGTTGAATTTATTGATCGACACTGAGAGCAAAGAGAAACCTTACCACAGTTTATGCGAGTTCAAGTTCCTCGATTTTTGGTACAGCCTCGCTTTAGCCATTCGCTTCTTCTCCCGAAGCGCGTTCTCTTGGTCTTCGTCTAAACTATTAATATTCTTACTTCTACTTTCGATCTCTTCTATCGCACCGAACGAACGTTCTTTCGCGTCCATTTTCGGTATGAAGGAACCGTATTCGTGCGTGGGAGGGAAGTACCAAGTCTTCCACGACGGTTCCTCCTCTTCGTCGCCGTCTTCCGCGCTCGTAGTCGCCGCCGCAGCCGCTTTGCTCCTCAGCCGTTTCAACTCCTCCACCATTTTCCGCACGTCTTCTTCTTCTTCTTCTTCTTCTTCTTCTTCTTCTTCTTTTGTCTCTTCTTCTTCTTCTTCTCCGTCTTCCTCGTCATCCTCGTCGTCATCCTCCTCCTCTTCTTTCCTATTTTCAAACATCGTCGTTGTTATTTCCTTTGTTTCAATTTTCTCCGGGGGGTCTCTCAACACATCATCCAACGTCGACTGAAAGTGTTTATGTTTCATCTTATTTCGCATCGCTTCCACTCGAGATTGCAACGTAATGTTCTCCCCACCATCATCATCACCGCCCATCGTCGTCGTCGTCGTCGTCTTCTTCCGTCCTCTTTCCCTCGCGCGCATCATCCAATACTCCTCTATGGCTCGATTCTGGTAAAACGAAGTTGTTTTTTCTTCAACGTCTTCCGAGTCGAAATTTTCATTCCGCGTTTTTTTCCCGCGCACCGTTTGGCCGACTAAAACGTCCGGATTCGACGGACCTTTGTGGAGTTTCCAACCCGTTCGTGAAGGTGGTGGTGGTGGTGGTTGCGGATTGCTCGGCATGTTTTCGCCCAAAGCGCTTTGAAAAGTGTGGGGAAAAGAGACGTTTTTTGACTCATAATAAGATACAAAATATAAAAAAACACTCTCTAAGGTTAGGGAAAACTAAACATATGACTAAAAATCAAAGCGACCTGGGCGGCTCTAACTGCTCCACCCCTCTCTCCTTCAACATCTCGACCATCTTATCGCACATCGCTCGCGTCTTTTTCGCGAGCTGTAAATTCTTCCTCGCGTCCAGCTGCGACGTCGCGAGTTGTCTCTTCAATTTTGAGATTTCATCCTCCCCGTCTTCGTCTGCGTTAGTAGTAGTACCTCGTTGTTGTTGTTGTTTCTCTAGTTCTGCGGTGGACGCGGCTAAACTCGCCTCCAGCGCGCTCGGCGGCGACGCATCTTCCGAATCTCTCCCTTCTTCGTTCGCCGCGCCGCTCGCCGTCGCGACTGGAAGTTGCATGTCGTGCTTCAAAAACGTCTCCACCAGCTGCCGTTTCCTCGCCTGCTCGATTTCCAACGACGCCGTCACGTTAAATCCAATCTGACGGCTTTTCTGTAACCGCGCTTGCACCTCTTCTAAGGTGATGGTGTTGAAATTCTCCGCGTCCGACGCGGCCGCGGTTTTCAAGCGGCCGATGATGGAGTTGAACTGTTCCTGGTGTTGTTGGGAGGACATGGCTTCTCTCTCTCTTTATTGCGTATGTATCAACAAAAGTGTAACAAAAATGAGGACTTTGGGGAAAAAAATACGCGCGATACGCGATTTTTTGTATCTTAAACTTCAAAAAGAGCGCGCGCGCGCGGTACATGCCGCCACCCACACTTCTCAAAGCGACGCGCGCGACGGTTTTGAAAACACTCCTCGTTGCCTTTACGTCCTCATCTTCTCTTCTTTCGGGATCTGCGGTCGTTTACGCCGCTCGTCTTCAGGGTTCGGAGAGCGTCGCGGAACGAGGACGACAACCACCACCACCACAACAACAACAACAACAACAACAACAACCGCGAGGAGGAGCGTTTGCGAGAGCGCGCGCGTGGAACAACGCGACGAGAAGAGAGCAGCTTCCACCTTTTTTTCGAGGGGAAGCAATGGCGTGGAGATCGCACGGTACCGATAACGACTCGCTCGTCGATGCGCTCGTGCGAAACAGAGTGTTGAAGACGAAAAAGGTCATAGATGCCATGCGAAGGGTGGATCGCGGAAACTATTGCTTACCTTTCTCCGGAGAGAGCGCTTACGAAGATCACCCGTTGCCGATTGGATCGAACGCTACGATTTCTGCGCCGCATATGCACGCGGCATGTTTGGAGCTCGCTCACGATCGCATTAAAGAAAATTCGAGAGTCTTGGACGTTGGAAGCGGCTCCGGGTATCTCACGTCGTGTTTCGCGGTCATGCTCGATCACCACGACACGTACGCCGCGGGGTCTATTCGCGCGGAAGAAGTCGAAGATAGACGCCCAGGATTGAACGACACGAATTATCCAATCGTCGTCGGCGTGGAACACATCCAAGAGCTCGTAGATTTCTCCATCGAAAACACCAAAAAAGACGGCAAAGGTAAATACCTCGCCGGTCCGGAACCGCTGGTCGTGCTCAAACTCGCCGACGGCCGAGAAGGCTACCCGCCGTACGCCCCGTTCGATGTCATTCACGTCGGTGCGGCGTCGCCGGAAAAGCCGACAAAACTTCTCAAACAACTCGCCAACGGCGGGCGACTCATCTGTCCCGTCGGGACCGGCTGGCAATCTTTACGCGTCTACGATAAGGACGAGAAAGGGAACGTTTCCGAGTTTGACGCAATGGGCGTCTCGTACGTGCCGCTGACCAGCGCGAAGGCGCAAACGGAGCGATCGTCGGGATTCTTTTTCCCGTGAGACGAAGAGAGAGTTTAAGAGAGAGACAACACGTGTGCGTGTCCAATAAACATTAAACGCGCGCGCGCTTACGCGCGCTATTTTTGTGATGCGAGAAAGATATTTTCAAAACTTTTTGGCGCCATTTCTCTCGTCTCGCGTGTTTTGTTATCGCACACATCCACACTTACACGACGCGCGCAGATTTATCGAACGCGCGGCACAAACATGTCCTCCTCCGCGTTAACCTCCGTCGCGCATCTGAGCGGCAGAGCGAACAACAGCAACGCTCCCAAACCGAGCAGCAGCAGCAGTAAAAGCCGACATCAAAAACGACGAAACGCGCGATGCGATCGACGAATTTGGATTACGACGACTTCCGCGTCGAATGATATTAATACTAGCAACAACACTAACGACATCATCAACACGAACAACAAATCCTCCTCCTTATCTTCATTTGGCGGCTCGTCCGTTTTAGAAGATTTCGACGGGCAGAAACCGGAGATTGGCTCGACGATGACTCGGTCGTCGTCGTCGACGACGACGACGAGCACGTACTTTGGGGGAGGTGGAGGTGTTGGGGGAAATCCTTTGCGAGGCGCGAAATCGAGAGCGGAGAACGCGATGCGCGCGAGACAGTTTACGACGAGTAGAAACCAGCAGTACGCGAACGGCGGCAGCGCGGCGTACGGAAGCATGGTTCCGGACGAGGAAGAAGCGAGCACGAGCGGCCAGCAAACGCAGCAACTAGAACAAGAAAAGGAAGAGCAAATGTCTGACATAAAGAAGCGAATGATGGTAGCGTTGGAGTGCGAGCGTCAGGATCTGGCCGATGGATCGGTTTTATTCCGATTCTCGGAGAAACCGTTGACGAGACAACAAAAAGCCGCGCTGGCCGCAGAAGAGGAGAAAATCCAAATCTCCTCGAGCGATTTTGAACGTCAACCGAACTTCATCGAGCGATGGTTCATGACCGTCCGTTTCCAAGCCGCCACCGTCTCCGTAGAAAAAGCGTTCCTCTTCATCCTCTCGACGCCGTTTCGAATGGCGTTTTGGACGTTCGCGTACGCCATGCGTTTTCTCTTTTGGATCGTCACCGGAAGATTCAACTTGCTCTTCAGCTTGAACAAAGGAAAACGAAGAGCCTCGAAGCAGTTAGCGGCGAGCTATTCGCAAATGGAAATCGAAAAGCAAAGGAAGGAGAAGATGGAGAGAGAACGCGCGTTTCTCGAAGGATCAGCCAAAGTCGCCAGAGAGAGATTAAAGTTATAATCGTATATATATATATATATATAATGTGCCATTTGAATACGTAATAAAGTAACGCTCGATACCACTCGAAACTCGTATCCGCTAATCCGCGGTTCCGCGCGAACGCGGACTCCTCCTCGCCCAATTTTACACGAATGCAGCACAACGCAAACAAGTAGTTACACGAGCGCGCGACGAAAAAATGAACGCGTGAGAAGAAGAAGAAGAAGACAAAAACCGCACACGGAGAAAGCGTAAACGAAGCATGAACCAGCAAGCGAAACCGGAGATTGGTCGTAAAAAACCGCAGAAGCCGAAGAAGGCGACGTTTAAGAGAGGCGCTTCTTCGACTCTGACGACGTCTCGGGGAGGCACCATTGAAATCATGAACAAAGCGGTGCGGATGGCGGATGCGAGTTCATCGGCATCACCCGCGGCGCTCAGAGGAGGAGGCAAGAAGAGCGAGGCAGAAAACGACGACGACGATTCGAAGAGCGAGGCTTTTATTTTGCGCGGATGGCGAGGAGGTGATGGCGCGAACGAAGAGGATGACTTTGAGACGGACGGATTAGGTATCGTGCCGTCTTCTTCTTCTTCCGCCGCCGCCGCCGCGGGGGAGCGAAGGAAGATTTTTACGAGCGACGCGGTGTCGGACGTGGCGACGTTAGACGCGGACGAGACGGTGCAAGAGAGGATGGCGAAGCAAGTGAGAGATTTGCGGGAGAAAAAGAAAAAGAAGAGTGGCAAACAAATGAAAGAGGACGAGGTGGATGGGGAAGCGGACGCGCGGAACGCCGCGGATCTGTCCAAGGCGAGCGTGCACGCGGTGCCAAGAGGTTTGATGAGCAGTGGTAATGTGAAGAAAGGCGATGGGAGCAGCACCGTGGACGCGATTGAGTTGATTAAGAAGCACGAGAAACACGCGAAGAAGGCGTTTCGACAGGCGGAGATGGAACGCGAGCAGGCGCAGAAACGGTTGAAAAAGGTGAGGGAGAAGAGAAATCGAGAGAGGCGGGTATTCGATCGAGCGGTGGAGAAAGGGTTTTCGGAGAAGTGGGTCCAAAAAGCGTTGGAGGCGCACCCGGAAGAGTTAAGCGAAGAAGAAGACGAAGAAGAAGGAGAAGACGAAGAGGACGAGAAAGCGATGAAAATGAGACAAGCCTTGCGAGCGCAAAAAATTAAGGCGGCGCAATCGAAGCGTTTTGCCCACGTGTTGGATTTTCTGTGTCTCAGCGTACCTCGAGAGGAAATGCCGGCTGCGTTTGCTGCGTTGCTCGATGCAAAATCAGAGAGACAATACAGTAAGATTATTCCGACGCCTTTACACGTGAACGCGAGAAATATGAACAACGTGGTCGATCGATCGAACGAGTACAACGGGGAAGTCATCGTTGACGATCCGACTGTAAAGTTGTTCCAAAGAGCCATGGCGAAACGGTGCGAAAACTCTGGATTTGGTACCGCAGAGTCCATGCTAGCTTTGGAAAAGAGCGGTTGGATAGAAGAAGACGCGTTTTTGGATTTATTGCGATCGTTACAGCCTCCGTACGAGAGCACAACTCTGACCAAAGAAGAACTCGAAAGGGTGCAAGATTTACGAAGTGAAGAGAAAGCTGCGTTGGAATCCATCGAAGGCGAAGAAAACTTCAAAATTAGTAACGATAGACCACACGATGTGCACGTTCAAACGTGGACGATAGCGATAGCGATAGAGAACGAGGACGAAAAAAATAGCGCGACACCTATAGAAGAGAGCGAGAGGATTAAAATCCCAAACGCAGAGCTCGACGTCTACTTTCCGGAGAGCAGCCGGTACCCATTCGAACCGGCTATTTGCGAGTGTCGTCATTCATATTTACCGAACGAGGCAAAGAGAGCGGTGAATTCTACCCTTGCGTCGATTTCCACGGCAAAAGTAATCGAAAGTCGTGGTGAACCGGTGATTTACGAGTTGTGCTCGTGGTTAAGAGAACACCTATTCTCTATTTTGAAAGCGAAATGTCCGAGTAAGTTTAAACGCGCGAAACGAGGTTCAAGATTGATAGTCGCGTCAAAGAGTGATAATAATAATAACAACGGAGAGAAAGAGGAAACTCCTTTTCGATTGACCGGTCGCGGTGCGCACATCCAACGCACCTACGCTCGCTTAGAAAATGCCGAGATGGAAGAGGAAGAAAAAGAGAAGGAACGATTGCAACGCATCGCCTATTGCACGCAGCTCATGAAGAAGGAAAAAATGAAGGAGAAGGAAGAAGAGGAAAGCGAAAAGAAGACAACTTCTGTTCCTCCGATGGCTTCGACTGTCCCACAAACTATGGAGGAGAGATTAGAGCGATGGGAGCGAGAGCACGAGAAGAGAAAAATACTTGCCAAAGACGCGGTTCGAGTCGATCTGTCTTCTGCATCCGATTTGAACGCCATATCGATGTTGAAGAAGAAGAAAAAGAAGAAAATCATCCCAAACGCTGCAAAGAAAGCCGAGGAAGCCGCTGCTGCGGAAGCAGCTGCTTTAGCAGCCGCAGCGAAAGAAAAAGCGAAACGAGAAGAAGCCCTGATGAAACAAAAAGAACGAGAAGAGGAAGAGCGCGAAGAAGAAGAAGAAGAAAAACAACAACAAAAGGAAACTAAGCCGAAGAAGAAAACGTCTTGGCTCGCGAAAAAAATTAAGCAAACGCAAGATGATGCTCGCGAGGCCAATTTGGACGCGATGGAAGACGTTGAAAATGTAGAAGACTTGGACGAAATTGCTTCGGCAATTGTCGATAAAGTCTCCCTAGCCGCGAAGAAAGACTCGGCGCAAGAAAAAGCCGAAAAAGAGAAACGCGATAAGGAAATATCCAACGCACTTCGTGAAAAAGAGCTCGCGAAGAAGTCATCTACAAAATGGAAAGAAATGCAAAAGATTCGCGAAAACTTACCGGCAAGGAAAGCTCGATCGGAAGTCATTTCAGCGGTGAAACGGTCGCGCGCGTGCGTCATTTCAGGCGCAACCGGGTGCGGTAAAACGACGCAAGTGCCGCAGTTCATCTACGAAAATGCCATACTCGACGAGAGAAACGGCGCAAACACATCCATCATCATTACGCAGCCACGGAGAATCAGTGCGATTGCTGTCGCAGAACGCGTCGCGGACGAACGCGACGAGCAGATTGGAGATACCGTTGGCTACTCGATTCGTCTAGAGTCTCGACAGAGCGCCAAGACGCGAATGTTGTTTTGTACGACGGGTGTTTTGTTGAGACGTTTACAACAAGATCCAGACTTGACTGGCATCTCGCACGTTGTCGTCGATGAAGTTCACGAGAGAGACGCGCTTTCTGATTTTCTCCTCGTTATTTTACGAGACCTTGCGTCTCGACGAGAAGATTTCCATCTCGTCGCGATGTCTGCGACTGTAGACGCGGATTTGTTCGGGAACTATTTCAGACAAGTCGTCCCTGGAGAAATTCCAAGCGTTGCGATGCAAGGAAAGACGTTTCCAGTGGAGGAATATCGATTGGAAGATGCCATCGAAGCGTGCGGCTACGTGTGCGAACCAAATTCTGAGTTTTCAATTGCAGGACAACAAGCGAGGAAGAAAGGCGGTTCCGGAGGAGGTAATCGCAGGTCGAAGCAAATGGCGGCGCTCGCAGACGCCGCGGGAAGTTTCGTCGACGAATCAATAATAACAGATGAAACGAGAAAATATTACAGCGAATACGATGAAAGCACGATGCGTCAGTTGCAGATTGTGGACGAAAATTGCGTGAACTTGGATTTAATCGAACAGCTCGTAACGCACATCGCTGAAGATTACGAAGAAGGTGCCATTTTAGTCTTTCTACCAGGGATGGGCGAGATTAAAGCTTTGCACGATCGCTTGCGCGCCTCTCTGTATGAAAGCGAGCATCGCGCTCCAAGCTCGCTTCGAGACGAGGACGACGAGAAGAAGAATCCGCCACCAAAATATTTACTCGTTCCTTTGCATTCCACGCTGACGGCGGAGGAGCAAAAAAGAGCTTTTTCGAAACCGGCGCCGGGCGTTCGCAAAGTTGTCATGTCCACAAACATCGCCGAAACGTCGATTACAATTGACGATTGCGTGTTCGTCATCGACGCCGGTAAAGTGCGAGAGACTCGGTTCAACCCGAAGACGCGCACGTCGTCTTTGGAAACTGCGTGGGTTTCTAGAGCTTCGGCGAAGCAGAGAAGAGGTCGGGCCGGAAGAGTCAAACCCGGGTATTGTTTCCATTTGTATTCTTCGAAAACGGAAGCGGAAGTTTTGGAAGATTTCGCCATCCCAGAAATTTCTCGCGCGCCTTTGGACGCGTTGGTCTTGCAAATTTACTCCCTGGGATTGAGCGACCCGAGAGCTTTCCTATCGAAATGCATAGAACCACCGTCAAAAATGGCCATCAGCTCTGCGATGATGGCTTTAAAAGAAATCGACGTCATCGACGAGCGCGAAAACGTCACGCCTTTAGGCGTCCATCTCGGCGGGTTACCCGTGGACGCGCGACTCGGTAAAATGCTCGTCTACGCGTGCGCGTTTGGTGTTTTAGATCCCATTCTTACCATCGCCGCGTGCGTTGGATTCAAATCGCCGTTTATATCCCCGATGGACAAACGAGACGAAGCCGACGCGGCGAAGAAAAAAATGAGTCTTCCGGATGGTTCCAGCGACCATTTGACGTTGGTCAAAGCCTTCGCCGGTTGGCTCGAAGCGAAGAAAAAATTTGGCGCGGCAGGAGAGAGGAAGTATTGCAACACGCACTTCTTATCGGCGGTAAGTTTGCGACAGATTGCGGACGTGCGGAAACAGTATTGCGAATTGCTCGACGAAATGGGTTTCTTACAAGAAGCGGCGCAAACAAACTCTGCCACCACCACCACCACCGCCGCCACCAATCGTCGCCAGCGCACGGAAGCAGCCCTTCGCGAAGCCTCGTGCAACGCCTCCAACGAAACACTCGTTCGAGCGGTTGTTTGCGGCGGCTTATATCCCAACGTCGCTATCTCCGATGACCTCCACGCGGCTAAATCCGTCCAACTCCCGTACCAGACCGTCAAAGTCCGAACGAAACGAGACGCGTCTGACGACGTCTACATGCACCCGTCCTCGGTCTGCGCCGGCTACGCGTCCTCCACGAAACCGTACCTCCTCTACCACGAAATTATGAAAACCGGGAAAACCTACATCCGGGACGCCACCGCCATCGGCGCGTTCCCATTACTCCTCTTCGGAGGTAAAATCAAAGTCGAGCACGAAAAATTCCGCGCCAGCTGCGACAACTGGATCAAGTTTCGCGCCGCGCCGCGCGTCGCCGTCTTGTTCAAATCCTTGCGCGAGGAATTGGAAGACGTGTTGCTCCGAAAGATTGCCGATCCAGGTTTGAACGTCGTTCGCGAATCCGAGGGGTTGGTGGATACCATCGTGGAAGTTTTAGAGAGCGAACATCAACAACAACAACGAAGCGTCGCCGATGATACCGCCGTCGTCGACGACAAAAATGAATAAAAGGCATAGTACGTAGTTCTAGTGAAATGTGAAAAGTTAGGTGAAAATTGTAATTTAACGACCACAAGTAAAAGCCGCATTCTCATCACGCGCGCGCGCGCCTCGCCGCGGTCGAGAGAGAAAAAAAAAAGCGATTGATAATGTTCGCCTCGTACCTCCGACGACGAGGAAAGGATTCGTTTCATCTCTGCTTCTCGTGCGCGACGAGGATTGACGCGATAAAGACGACGACGACGACGACCAAATCCCCTTTTTTTGTTAACGAACTCCTTTTTTCCCCAACGCGCCGCGCTTTTTCGCGCGCGCTCTCGTCGTCATCGTCATCGTCGTCGTCGCCGCGCTTCTCAGAGAGGAGAAGAAGACAAAGATTCGCGTCCTCCGCCTCTTCCCGCGCCGCTTCATCAAAAAAAGAATCTCCAGAGGAGGTCGAACGACGCAAAAAAGCCGAAGAAATCGCGTCCGAAAGCGTCCAGAAATGGTCCTCGCCGCTCTTCGCGCACGTTTCCGTGGACGTGGAGACGCACAAAAACCGCCAGTTTACGCGCGCCGAAAACGCGCTCTTCGCGATGGCGGTTTTGTGCGTGTTCGGCTATTTCGGAAATTTCGCGATGAAGAGTTCGAGAAAGAAAGAGGAGGCGAAACGAGCGCTGCGAGAGAAGAGAGAGAAGCGCGCTTTGAAAGAGTTACATCGTCGGATGTCGCTCCGCGGTCGCGACGACGAGGACGGCTTTGGCGAACGAAAAGAAGAAGAAGATGAAGAAGAAGAAGAAGAAGAAGAAGACCCGTTCGAAGGCTTGACGCCGGAGGAGATCGTCCAGTTGAAAGAAAAAGTAGAAAACGAGTACTACGAGAGGAGGAGGAGGAGGAGGAAGGAACCGTGACGTCCGAGTGATGCGCGATGCGATGGGCGGAAAGAAGAGCAGAAGCGCGTTCGTTGCGACATGTGAGTAGTCATATTTTTTAGTATTTTCTAATAGCATCCCGAGCACGCCATAAAACTTTATCCACTTACACGCAGCACGCACTTATTAAACCTTGGATAACGATGATGTCTTCGTCCTCGACGCAAACCTCCATTTTCTCCTCTCGCTCGTCCTGTCGTGCGATTAAGATTAAAACTCGACGACAAAAACAAAGCGCAAAAATCGTTCGCGCATCGTCGGTGACTGAACCGGCGACGAAAATTCAATTCAACGAAAAGTCGGAGAAAAACGCAAACCTTCAACTCCTCGGCGTCGGCGCTAGGGAGAAGAAAATCGCCATTTTGACCGTGAAAGTGTACGCGGTGGCGATGTACGCGGATGCGAGCAAAATGACCGCATCTGATGTTGATTTGTTAAACGGCGACTTCGAGAAGGAGATTCTCATTCAGTTGAACATGAACGTGGAAGGGAAAGATTTTTTCAAAGCGCTCGAGGAGGCGTTGGTGCCTCGAATTTCTCGCATCGCGACGGACATGGCGACGAAAGAGGACGACGAGGGTAACTTCATGACGACAACGGCGGAGTATTCGGAACAGTGCGAGGAGTTAGCCTTGGAAGAGTTAGAGTTGATCCGGGATGGGCTTTGTTCGAAGAGTGGAGGTTCGAAGAAATTGGAGAAGGGCGCAAAGATTTCGTTTACGTTTAAGGAATCGGGAGGCGATGTAGCGATGGTCATGTCGTCTTCTGGAGCGGAGATTACGTTTAAGAGTTACGAGTTGGCGAGGGCTTTGTTGGACGTGTACGTTGGGGACGATCCGATTTCGGTGGAGGCGAAGAAAGCATTCGAGCTAGGCGCTTCGCGATGATGATTTTTCATTTCTCTCTTCGTAATGTGTATAAGTTTGTTCTGCTATTGCCGCTCAATTAATATGTCAATTTTATTATTACATCATATTTTTACCCTCTACCTAGTTGTGTAACTAACGTGATATTCGTCTAAAAGTTTTCTGAGCGTCGCGGAGACTTGTTTGGGGTCGGCGCGACCTCGCGTGCGTTTCATGACTTCGCCGACAAACGCGCCGAATACTTTTGGATTTTTCTTCATCGCTTCGCGTTCCTCGGCGAGGTCTTCGACGACGCTTCGGCACGTCGCATCTAAAGTTTTGCCGTCTCCTTCATCGTCCGTTTTTCCACCATCGCTGTTACTATTGTTGTCGTTGTTACTGCTATCATGTATGAGGGACCCGCCGAGCTCTTGTTCGACGATCTCATCGATTGCGCGCGCGTCGTTTCGAGCTAACAATTTCAGCACGTCCTTCGCCATGCGACCGGAGATGGTTTTGCGCACTTTCAGCGACTCCAACACGTCGCGTACGCGCTCCGGACGTAAATTCGTTTTAGATTGTATGGCTAAAAACGGTGGTTTCCCTTTGGTGCTCACCCCGGCGTCGCGCAACGCGCCGACAATTTCAACGCACACGAAATTCGCTACGCTCTTCGCGTCCTCTTTCGATAACGAAGAAGGAAAAACGGAAGCGTCGACGCACGAGGATACGATATCGTCGAAATATTTCACCGAAGACGGATGCAAAGAGAGAAACTTCGCGTGTTCTTCGGAAATGCCGAGCGCTTTCAACCTCTCGAACGCCGCTTTCGGCATTTCCCCGACTGAATTTCTCGCGAGTTCAATCTCCTCGTCGGTTAACACGATCGGCAAAACGTCCGGTTCTCTCATGAATCGATAATCTAGCAGAGATTCTTTCGATCTCAAAACGACCGTTTTGCTCAACTTTTCGTCCCACGACCGCGTTTCTCGCTCTATCTTCTCCGCGCCGACGATGCCGTCTAAATACCTACCGTGTCTCTCCTTTTCGTACTTGATGGCGTTCCGAATCGATCGTAAACTGTTCAGATTTTTAATTTCCGTGCGTTGCGACGAAACGACGACGCCGTCATCCTCGTTTCTTCTCTTTGACACGGACACGTTCACGTCCACCCGAATCGACCCATCTTCCATGTTCGCGTCTGAAATTTCTAAATATCTCGCCATCTGAATGACATCAGACACCGTCTCTACCGCCTGCTCTTCGCTTCTAATATCCGGTCTCGTCACTATTTCCAACAACGTCGCCCCGGCTCGGGACAAGTCCACGACGGCGCCACCGGAGACGGGAGAAGAAGAAGACGAAGATGTCGTCGTCGTCGTCGTCGTCTTCCCAGTGTCCATCTCCAACTGCACCCTCTCCACGCTCACCCCATCGTTAATCTTCCCTCCCGTCAAAATCGGTTTCCTGTGCTGCGTGATTTGGTACCCGTGCGGTAAGTCCCCGTAAAAATAGTGCTTCCTATCAAACTCAGACTTTGGCTCGCATTTCGCCTTTAACGCCATCGCCAACTTCAACGCGCACTTGATCGCGCCGTCGTTCACCGGCGACGGCAGCGTGCCAGGTTCCGCTCTGTCGAACGCGTGAATGGTGGTTCTGCCGTTCTTCTTCTCAGTCGTCGTCGTCGTCGTCGCCGCCGGGGAGAAGAGTTTCGTGCGCAGCGCCGTCAGTTGGAGGTGGATTTCCAATCCAACTTTTAGGTGATTTTCTTTTTGTGCACCGCCACCATTTTTAGAAGAAGAAGAAGAAGAAGAAACAGAAACAGAAACCAATCGTCGGAGAAGGTGGAGAGGAGGAGAGCTCTTCTTCGTCCGCGGAAGAAGAAGGCCGGCGCGCTTCATGTCGTTTCTTTTTTCTCACGTCTTTTCTCCCTAAAACTACGAATAAAAATTAGGTGAATTGTGAGAATGTGTTTAGGGTTTTAAGAAAAATTCAAAAATCGAAACGACAGTTACCGTTGCAGCTTAGTTGCGCCATTACTTTGTTGAAACAACAGAGAGAGATCTGGATCTCACGATGATGCCGCTGCAAAGCATCGCAACCACCACCACCACTCCCGCTGGCAATCGCGCCGTCGTCGCGCGCTGCTCTTCTTCTTCGAGAAAAGGAATATTTTTAAAGAAGAAGAATGTCGTCGTCGTCGTCGCGCGTTCGTCTTCGTCCTCCTCCTCCTCGTCGCCGTCGTCAACGTTCGGGACGGACGCGATCAAACAAAACGCGCCGATGATGCGAGCGCAACAACAGAGAACGTTCTTACCTCCGAAAGAAGTCCTCCAGTCCATTTACGTGCCGGAATCTCTGGCGGAAATTCGAGCGTACGTCCGATGGGAAGAGTTCGGGAAGCCGGAAGATACGACGGCGGAATGGCAAGCGAGCGAGTATAAAAACGCCGTTTTGGATTTGAAATTGGAGCTACTCTCCGGGATGACGCTGAACGACATCCGACGACGATACGGCGTCGAGCCGGTGGAAGGAGACGACGACGAGTTGCCGATGTTTACCATGGACGAAGAGTTGGAGAAAAGGATGAAATTGGCGGAGGCGATGACGAGAGTCGAGAAGGTTGGGAAGATGAGTCTCGTGGAAGAGGAAGACTCGGCGGTGCGATACGGGGACGCGATGGCGGATCCTTTATCTAACGCAGCTGGTGTTGTTGTGGATGAGTTCATCAAACCGCTTCCCGGTACTTCGTCTTCTATTGATGTTGTTTCCGCGGAAGAGATGACGGAAGAAGAGCGCGAGATGATGGAGGAGGAAGCGACAGTGGTTGACCGAGCGGGGATGTCCATCGAACACGAAGTAGAGAAAGAAGAGGAAGAAGAGGAGGAGGAGGAAAAAGCAATGCTGACGGAAGCCGAGGAGGACTTCATGCAGGAATTGCAAGCGTCGACGACGTTTGATGCGGATGATTTCCTTCCGATGACGAAGGAGAAGAGCAAGAAGAACAAGAAGAGCGAAGAGGAAAAAGTTTTAGAAGAAGAAGAGAAGCGCCAAAAAGCCGTCGCGAGCGAGCTCGTCTTAAACTTGAAGGTGGAAGTAGAAAAGTACAAGCAATCCGCGCAATCACTCAAAGCACAAATGCTAGAAGCTACGGAGAGAGCGGAAAAGGCTTCCTCTGAGTTTGAATCCATGAAAGAGCAACGAAACCGATTAGCGCGCGAATTGTCTGAGCTCGAACTCGAAGCCGCCGCGAAAGACGAGGAGATTAAAGAGCTAAACGAATTTCTCGTGACTTCTGAAAAAGACTTCGAGCAATCCAAAGTAGAAGAACTTCAAAGTTTGCGAGAGTCTTTGGAGCAAATGAAAGAGGAGAAGAAAGCGGCGGAGGTTTTGGCGAGAGCGTACAAGCAAGATTTCGTCCAAGAAAAAGAACTGAACGCGAAGCTCCGAGAGGAGAAGAACCAGGTGATGGATGAGAAGAAAATGAGCGAACGAGATATGCGAACGGCTGCGAACGAAACCGAGATGAAGTTATCCGCGGCGATGCGCGAAAACGCCGAGTTGAAGAAAATCTGGGACAGCGACCGCAAAGTTATCGAAATTTTGACCAAAAAGTTGGACGAAATGTCCGAGAAGCCCGGGTTGGGCGCCGCCATCGTCAATACCTACTCCACCGTCAAAACGGTCATTCCAAAGTACTCCTCGGTTATCGCGAGCACGACCGTGAACACGACCAAAGGGGTCGTTTCTAAAACGACGGATATCTCCGGTAAATTCTTCTCCGCCGTAAAGACGAAATTCGAGAAGATCAAAGAGGAAGAGTTGGCACTCATGGACGAGGAGGACGACGACGACGAGTTCGAAGACAGCGACGTTCGAACGGGCATTTTTTTGTAAAGAGACAGTAGAGCACTGCGCTACAAATATTGTGTTACCACTATTACTATTAATATGAATGATTTCGACTTTTGATGAGAGAAGACAAAAAGCTAGTCGTCGCCGAGAAGTGACATGTGTTCAAACCTATTTTTATACAAGAGACTTGAAAAATCTACTGCTACTATTACTACAAATACAAATACATCTCTACAACTACTACTGCATGCACGCTTTCCGTTATAATTTTCCGCCAAATCTAAACTCGTATCGTTTGAAACGCTTCAAACACCGACCTCTCGTATTCCGTCTTCAACGGATCGAAGCCGCACGCTTTTAAGCTCGCCTCTCTCTTCGCCTTCTTCCCTTCCTCGGTCGTCTCGTCGTACTCGGTGTACGCGACGACCTGCTCCATCGCCTCTCCCGCTCCTCTCGTCACCCCTTCTGGCTGATAGTCCATCATCATTTGCAACATCTCCTCGTCCTCGATGTTCTGGTGGTCGTCGCCGCCGCGAAGAGCAGCGCCACCCACACCACCCACGTCTCCCACACCAGAGGAGAAAACCATAAATTTCTCCGGGCACGACACTCTGTCCTCCGCCAAGTTTCTCTCTCTCCTCTCCTTGATCTCTTTCGCGTGTTCTCTCTTCTCTCTCGCCAGCATCTTCTCCGTCTCCGAAACCTCGATCCCTTCGATCAGATTGAAACACATCTCCTCCACAAACTCCAAATAGTCGTTGTATTTGGCGTCGGTGGGGAAATCGCGTCTGCGCTTGTTGAAAACCGCGAGAACTTTGTTTCGGAGCTTCACGTCCGAAGAGATTGTCGCGGGAACGAAACACTTGATGACATTGTTGTTGTTGTTGTTGTTGTTCGCGGGTAGAATCGTCGTCGTCGTCGTCATGACGGACGAGTCGCGTCGTTATGGAAGGAGGAGAAAGTTAACTTTCGAAGAAATTTCCCCGGGTTTATTTGTTTAGGGTTTGTGGATGACACGCTTCGGATTTGGAAAAAGAAAAGCGGGAAGGGCGCTTTCTTTCACGTCAAAGCGACGACGGAGGGAAAGACACGAGACGACAACGAATCGAACATCATGTCAACCACGAACCGCTTAAACGTGGTTCCAACCGTCACGGTCCTCGCCGTGGTCAAAAACCGCCTGATCGGCGCGCAGAGAGGGTATAAACTCCTCAAGAAAAAAGCCGACGCGTTGTCTCTTCGCTATCGACAGATTCTGAAGAAGATCGTCTCGGCGAAGCTTTCGATGGGCGAGAACATGAAAACGGCGTCGTTCGCGTGGACGGAAGCGAAGTACGTCGCCGGGGAAGGGATAAAGCACACGGTTTTAGATTCTGTGGACGGGAAGGCGGAGATTAGGGTGAAAGCGTACGCGGATAACGTGGCAGGGGTGAAGATTCCCAAGTTTAACGCCTTGGGAGGAGGAGAAGCCGGAAACGCGTCTTCGTCGACGGAGAATAAGAGCGAATTGACGGGTTTAGGCAGAGGCGGGAAACAGGTGCAGAAGTGTAAGAGAGCGTATAAAGAGGCATTGCAAACGCTCGTGGAACTGGCGAGTTTACAGACGGCGTTTTTGACGCTCGATCAGGCAATCAAGACGACGAATAGGAGAGTAAACGCGTTGGAGAATGTGGTCACGCCGAGGTTGGAGAACACGGTGAGTTACATCAAAGGGGAGCTGGACGAGTTGGAGAGAGAGGAGTTTTTTCGGTTGAAGAAAGTTCAGGCGAAGAAGAAGAAGGACGCGAAGGAGATTGAGGAGAAGGAGGATAGGATGAGCAAGGGAGACGGGGTCGTTAGAGGCGAAGGCGGAAGCGGCGCCGGAGAGGTTGGAAATTTGATCGACTTTGCCACCGAAAAGGACGAGGATTTGTTGTTTTAGACTTTTAGCGCACATAACTTTGTAAAAACATTTGTTAGAGATAACACAGACGTAATAATGATAAAATTATAATGGTCGTTACCACGCGCATTCGTGAAATAGCAGCGCTGAAAACGTCCGAAAGTTCAACATTTGATGCGCAAAAAAAAACTCTACAGTATATTACAATTCTAATCGTCGCTCAACTCTTCTAACCATTTCTTGAAGTCCGGTGGATTCGGTAGCTCGGACTCGATCAACTCCTCCATTGGAAAACGCAAGATAGCCGCCACTCCGGTCAATTGCTTCAACCTCTCCCCACTTTCGTGACCGGTTGAAAATACCCTGGCGCTGCCAAAACCGGAATTTTCCACCTCTTCGCGAACTTTCGTCCATAACTTTCTTTCTATTGGATCTTTTGTGCGAAAGACGTCGTCTGATAAGAGCAACATCTTAATCGCACCTTCTTTAAACGCTTTCAACACGTGCGATGGACCGTACAAGGCTTTGTATTTCTCGATTTCTGCGTACAATTGTTCGAGCACGTCCGCGTCAAGCGTTTCCGCGGCGGCGCCAACCGCTTTGCGCGTAGACGGATCTTTTAGCGCTTCCAAAAGCGCACCTACGTGCGCGCTCGATGCTCGCACGTTCTTTACTAACACGCAATCGAACGATGACTTCAACCAACTCTCGAAAGATTTGCCAGAATACAACTTTTGCGCTCGTTCGTTCAGCCTTTGCAAAATATTCTCCTTCCCAAAACCTGGGCCGGCGATGACGAAACAGTTGCAATTTTCCAGGAAATGTTTCTTCTTCTTCTCGTCTGTTGAACCAGTTGCCGCCGCTGCCGCCGACGACGATGCCGTGGCATGACCACTCCCGATGCCGCCTAAAACCGCATCGCAAATATCATCGTAAAACTTCCCCAGCTGTTTCTCGTGCCCAACGACTGCGCCTACCCCTTTCTTCTTCGGAATCGATCTTTCTATCTTGGCGACGACGGTTGTCCGAGCGCCGCCGCACAACGCTATGCGACACTCTCCTACATCCGATATCAACATCGCCGCTATTGTCGCTTGCACGTTCGGCTCCAATGCTTTTCGAAAACGTCTCACATCCTCCCCGTCCCACTCGCTCTTCTCGATTGTCACCGCTTTATGCGTCGTCAATTCCAACGTGTGCATCGCGCCTTGCTTCACGTACTCGCTTACCGTTTGATTCTGTCCGGAAACCCTCACGAGACTCAAATCTGGATCCCAATCGATGTTCGTCACTTTCACGCCCAAAGTAAGTTTAATAACCTTCGACGACGTATCTCTCGTACCGTTCCCGCCCGACGAAGCTTCCATCTCGGACGCTTTCACTTTCCTCGTCGCCGTCGCGTGGACGATATCGTCCAGCTTGAGCAAATTGTACAAATCCCACATGTCATCCTCGGTTTCCGGGGTACACTTTACCGACCCTTTACCGTCGCGCTCAAACTTTTCGTGAATGAGTTTCATGCGCCTCCTCTCTGCTATTCTTTTTCACGATAATACGCGCCGTCTCGAAAACCTCCTCTTACCGCCGCCTCGTCGGAAGAGCAGCGGGAAAGAGAGAGAGAGAGAGTGAACGCGCGTACGTATAAAAAATGTCTCTCTGGCTTTCTTCTCAACGGAAATTGGGAAAAGAGAACTCTCGTTACTCTCTCTCTCTCTTACCTCTCACACAGCGCGCGACGCGACGACAAAAATACGAACGTCGCTCTTTTGTATCTCCGCGCTCTTTTTTTTGAACCGAAGAGCGCGAGGGAGGAGAGACGGAAGAGAGAGAGCAAACGTGCCCGCCGCACGGTGTGTCCCTTTAGCGTGTTTTCGTAGGGAAGCACTCTTCTTTTTTTTTTTGGCGCGTTTGTGTACGAGTACGACTCGTATCTTCATTTTTATTTCTAAAAATACTTTACTTTTGAAAACGCGAGACGATGGTTTCGTTCTGTTCTTCGCGGCTTGTACAACTGCTCGCAACGATGACGATAGCGCCGCGGTGGTTTTTCGTCGCTCCTCGATGCGTCGTCGTCGTCGCGGAGGAAATCGCGCCGTTCCCGCTCGGCAGTCCTTGCTACGCGAACTACCAGTGCGAGAAAAACGTGGCGTTTTGCCGCTGGAAAGAGGAAGAGGGTATCGTGAGGGACTCTTCTGATGCCGGCGGCGGAGGTGATTACGATGATGACGCGTACGCTCATCGATCTTCGAAGTATAAATACCGAGTCGAAGCAGAGTATGGGTTGCACGGGTACGACGAGGAGAGTTTTAGGGAGGATTTGGCGATGAACGTGGCGAGATTTGCGAGCTCGGTGGCGAAGTTGATGGACGTGGACGCGCGTACGGTGGAAGCGCTCGAGGTGATAGGCCCGGGCGAAAGTCAGTCGAGGATCGCGAAGAACGCCGTGAAAGTCGTCTTTATAAAGTTTGGACTATTGTCGAAAACGTTGGTCGAAGCGGCGGAAAAAGGAAACAGATTGACGACGATAACGGCTGAGGAGGTTGTCGCGGCTTTACGCCAAGCCGGCTTGGAAAATGTTGTGGAGGCGTCGGCGTCTTCTGGTGATGGCTTTATTCAAGTATACGGCGTCGGAGCGAGCGATGAAAGCGAAGGCACGGATGGTGAAGGCGATGCTGATAATGATGAGTTCGCACCACCACCTTCTCCATTACTCTTGCCACCGTCGATGCCGTCACCTTTCCTGCCGCCGTTTTCACCACTCTTGACACCGCCGATAAGGGTGCCGCCGCCGCCACCGATGCCGCCAGACTTACCTCCATTACATCTTCCTCCACCTCCCCTTTATTCTATGCCACCGCCAGAAGTGCCCTCGCTAGATTATCAACCTTTGGAACCAACAGCATCACCAAGTCATCCACCTCTTTCACCTCCGCAGAGTCCGCCAAGTTCACCATCCACACCAAACTCGCCGTCCACACCGCCATCACCATCGCCACAAGCGCCACCAGCGCCATCCGCACCATCGTCGCCGCTTTCACCGGCTTCACCTTCATCTCCGTCATCACCACTCTCACCAGCTCTGCCTTCCGCTCCGAGCTCGCCAAGTTCGCCGTCCACACCATCCGCACCATCGTCGCCGCTTTCACCGGCTTCACCTTCATCTCCGTCATCACAACTCTCACCAGCTCTGCCTTCCACTCCGAGCTCGCCAAGTTCGCCGTCCACACCATCCGCACCATCGTCGCCGCTTTCACCGGCTTCACCTTCATCTCCGTCATCACCACTCTCACCAGCTCTGCCTTCCGCTCCGAGCTCGCCGAGTTCGCCGTCCACACCACCATCGCCGTTAAGGCGAAGAGTTCTACTTTCTTCTGACGTCATTGAGACGTATCAATTTGAGATGGGCGTTTGCAAACCAATACCACCTATCAGAACATCGACATTACCACCACCGCCACCGCCACTGAAAAAAATTCCAAGTACGAAGACGATAGGTATTTCCGTAGGTGTTAGTATGACTATTCTCGTTGTTCTTCGCGCTTCGTTCATCCACTACCAGCGACAGAAAAGCGAGCGAGGAGGAACAGATGCCCTTGCTTGCGAGGAAATTAGCGCGACTTCATCTTTGTCCTCCCGAAGAGTACTCTTTTCGCTGCGTGCTCTGTCTTGCAATGATAAGAAGGAAATAAGGAACAATACGAGCTTCTTTTTCGCTCCTCCATCTGGCGGTCAACAAAAACGAAAAAACAGAAAAATAAGCGTGTGAGGTATTTTTTCCTTCACTTTCGACGGTGCTTCAAAGACGAAGGTTTCCAGACGTGACCGAAACGAGACGAGCGGATCAATAGTGGATCACCCTCGATGGGTGACACGGCGCCAAGTGCGATGGCACAAGGAGGGGCAGAGATGTTAAGCAACGCAAAGAAAAAGGATGAGAAAAAAGTTTGGTCAACGCCACCAAAAATTGATACTTCGGCCATTACCGGTATTCGAGCAATCACGGCTATTCAAATCGCATCTGGACACTGGTTACTCTTTTATGGCTCGAAGAATCAAGTACCAATCGATTTTCAAGGTGGACTCGCAGTAAGTACCTTTTTCATGATTACTGGATTTGTTTTATACGTGGGATATCGGCACAAAGTCTGCAATACAGAGACGTTCTCTTATTGGACATTTATCAAACGACGATATGCACGTGCTTTGCCTCTGCACTGGATATGTCTCATTTTGTATGCACCCTTTGTGTTCTTGAACTACGCGCAAATAAGAGATGATTATAACTTTTGGCAAAATAAAAGCGGAGAAGTCAATCTGATTATGGGTATTGCTTTAACGCCTTTCTTAATGCACTCGTGGATTTTTTCTCTCTGTTACTGGAACTCTGTGAGCTGGAGTTTATCCTGCCAGCTCGGTTTTTACTTCTGCTTTCCGTGGATGTGTAGGAAGCTTGCGAAATTAGAGGAGAAGATTGAAGAAGAGGCCACTTCATCAATCAAGAAGCGCTCGCTCGTTGACCGGATTAAAGAGAAATTTTTCTGTGGTAGTTCCAGCGGTGGAGACGAAGAGACTATTGAAAGCACCAAAAACGCCATGACCAAATCCTTACTACTCTCGACTGAATTGGCTGGATACAGAAAATATATTCTTCGATTCTACCACCTTTCATCTTTCCTGCCGCTCACCATGATGGGTATCATGAATTCCACGTACTTTCGTAACATTTGGAAGGACAAAGATTTCGACGGTCGTGCCTCTACTTTGGTCACCGCGTTGGATACAGATCTGGATGGTGTTCGGGCATACTTTTGCGCGCGAGCGTGGTTTCCTGTGCGTTTGCCTCTATTTTTCATGGGAATGCTTTTGGGTGCCGCAAGAATGCGTGTGGATGACGCCCTCAGAGCAGAAGATAGACGAGAAGAACCGGAAGAAGCTAAGCCAGCTGATGAGTTAATCTCACCGTACCGGAAAAAATGGGCTTCCCGCACGGACGCTCTCAGCCTTTTCCTTACCGTCTGGATCATCACCAGCATGATATTCAGCGGCATTTACGCTGACTCGAAAAATATCCGCATATTCAACGAGTTCATTCTCACCCTTCCAGTTGCCGCGTGGCTGTTCGGTCTCACCGCCTGCACAGAATCCTACTCCTATCGATTCTTAACCAAGAAAATCCCACAACGCATCGGGCAGTGGTCCTTCGCTATATACTTGCTCCAGTTTCCATTCTATTCATACTGGACTGCGATGGAAATACACTCCATGAACCTTTTCCCACCGTGCGACCGAACAGCCGAACATATTCGCACGTGGTCTGACTGTTTTCGAAATTACGAAGGAAGCGATACACCGCGATACCCCGATGTAATTGTCATCGCGTTCGTGGTAATGCTCGTCGGTTTATCTGCGATCGTTCACGAGTACGTGGAGAAACCTACGACGAAGTGGGTGCAAACTTTAGTCGGTTGAAGTATTTATTCGTATTCTTTAAAGACATCCAAAAATCCCCTATATATAATTTAACTCGAAGAGCTTTCATGTCTTCCATCGCCCCATCTCTAGTTTCGCATTACCAATCGTATAGCGCTCGTCGAAGCGTCATTAACGATAGATTTGGATCTTCCTCTCTCGTCGCATCGGTTTCGTCGAGTAGTACTAGAAACAAAAACTCCCCTAATAAAATCAGTGCTTTTAACGGAAATGCGGACGAAAGCGGAGGAGAAGAACGACGCCAACGACTGAGACGAAGAGACGTGATGAACGCTTTAGTGCTCGCACCAGCGAGCTTTACATTTTTAATGGAAGAGAAAGCCGCGCACGCGATGCTGGTGGACGAATCCAAATCGATCAGCGCAGCCTCAACGATTTTGGAGTCACTGGTGAGCGTGTTTAACGGCGAAACAGGACTTCTGGTGTCGTCTGGTTTCGTATGGTACGCCTCAAACGACGATTGGTACGTAGCGACGACGGCTGCGGATTTGTCGAAGAATAGCAAGAGTTTACAAGTTGAGTTCGCGGATGGTCGCGAGTACGCCGCGACGGTGGCGTTTAGCGACATCGATACGAATATCGCTTTCGTGAGAGTGAAAGTTGACGGGAACGCTGGCGCTACGCCTCCAAAAGCGGCTATGATTGGCCGTTCGGGGAATTTGAAAGTCGGTCAGGATGTTTTGGCAGCATTTAAGGAATCTTCGAGAAGAGGTGGAGGAGATATAGGTAATTCAGTCGTTCGTTCTGGTATAGTATCTGGCTTGAATAGAACGGTGCCTTCTGTAACCGGACGTCCGTTGAGAAACTGCATTCAAACGACGGCTTCTTTTCCAAAAGAAGGTGGCGGCGGTGTATTAGTCGATTCTGATGGTGCTGTGATTGGTTTGTTGGCACCGACGTATACGGGAAAATCTGGAGTGAGTGCGGGTAGTTCAAATGGTATCTTTTTTGCGATTGGCGTTGATTCGTACGTATTAATTTCTCAGAAGCTTTCCGCGGCGAGATGAGCATAGCGATATTTTGTGTGTAGTGTAAATTATTTTATTTTAATGCAGGCGCAGTAAACGATTCGCCGTGAAGAGCGAAGGTGAACTTCCGAGTAAAACGACACCCCGGGTCGCGTTTCTTATTATGATCCCTTTTACTTCTTCGGCCCCGTAATTTGGATTTTCAGAAAGAATTGAAGCTGCTGCACCCGCCGCGACCGCCGCAGCCATGCTCGTACCACTCTGAAATCCATATAACGACTCGACATCAGCTTCGTCGTCGTCGTGAGATGATTCGGCTTCAATCACATCCACGCGATTCTTCTTGGGTGTACACCTATTTTGACCGGCGCATGCGCCTATCAATCTTACTCCGGGGGCAAAAACGTCCACACATCGCCCTAAATTGTTCCAAGCGTAGTTCATATCTCTGCTATCCGTTGCTGCGACAGTCATACATCTCGAGCTTTTCGCAGGAACCGATTGACATGCATCCTCGTTTTGATTACCGCTCGCCGTCACGAGTAAACTGTTAGTTTCTCGCGCGAATCTTTCTACAGCTGCTTCGAGCGCCCGAGAACGGACACCGGCGGGGGCTCCAAGGGCGAGTAAGGCCACCGCACCTTTGAACATGTTACCATCTTCTCCCCCCTCTGCCTGCTTGGAGATTATCTGGTCGCTCGTCCATTCGAGTCCAGCAACCACGTCGCTTACAGACCCAGCTCCCTCCGAGTTTAACACGCGCACTGACACTATTTTTGCACTGGGGGCCACGCCAGTAGTACGCCCTGCAATTAATGAAGCACAAAAAGTGCCGTGACCGTCGGGATCAAGATCATCAAGTTTATCTTCATCTGGGTCTAGCGCAGTTACATGTGTATCAACCTTTCCACGCAATTCCGCGTGTTTTGATTGCACTCCAGTGTCGAGCACATAAACATAGACGCCATCACCTCTTCTTGTACCGTCTTGATCGCTAAACGACAATCGATTATCCAAAGGCAAGTAGTTTTGATCGATTCGATCTAAATGCCACGGTGGAGCCGCATGCGACATCTTTGAAACCAACGAGTCCTCTTCGTAATCCTCGGCGATATCCCCCAGCTCGAATTTCATCCTCTCCAATTCCTTCTCCGTCGCGGAAACTGTAAAACCCGACCTAAACACCTTTTTGCAGTTAAATTCTTTCCTCTCTTTGCACAGCTTGAAGCTCTCGTAACGAGATTTGAGCGTTACGATGTACTTCTTTTTCTCAGTGAAAGTTTTTCCTTCGCGTATTCTTTTTGGAACTCCTTCGTTCTCGCTGCCTGCTCGCTGCTCTTCTTGTTCCTGACCCCGCGCGAACGACGACGCGACAAAAATGACAAAGATTGCGACGAAGACGAGATTCGCGCGAAGACTAATACGACGACCGCGCGCGAAAATCAATCCGCGCATGATTCGAGAGAGTGACGTCGTGAGCGTAATTCGTGTATTTTTTTGTATTTTCCCGAGGTTTTGAGTGAGAGAGGAAAATAGCACGCGAATAGTATTGTTTGATTACAAAATGAACCTCTCGATGGCGACGGCTACGCCATCGTCCGCGTTAGTTTCGTTCAGAATGACAGAAGCCGCGTTCCGTGACGATGGGCTCGCGTTACCCATGGCAACGCCAACGCCTTCTACTCCTTCCTTTCTCATCGAAGCGGCGAATTTAATCATCCCGGTGTCGTTATCGCCGTCGCCAACGACGACGAGACGATAGTTGTTATTTCTACTGTTATCGCTTGCTAAGACTAAACTATCGAGCAACGCGGATACTGCTCGAGATTTGTCGACGTTTTCAGGGACAACTTCGAGCATGGTAGCCACCGCTCGAGTGACCAAAGCGCCGTTGCCAGTATCAATAAATAATTTAGAAAATTCCGATAAATATTCGTCAATGGCATCTTTATTTGGACCAATGAGGAGCATCTTCTTCACTTGTCCTCGACTTTGGGCGACTATCTCGTCCACGGATGCTAATATTTCACTTTTTGGTTCGTGATAACGTTCGTGAAGCTCGTCCAGAAACGGAGACGCTCTTAACGTCAAGCATCGATCGTCGCTCGTGAAAGCCGTCAATGCAAACTCTTCCCCGTAGTTTTGCTCGAAAGCTTTTCGCACGCACTCTACGGGTAACGCGTCATCTATGAGTGGAACACCATTTTCGCCGTACGATGCACCGCCATTGAGAAAAATTCCAGGCGAAGACTCTGATACTATGCGAGAATTTTTCAAAAGTGGATTTGTTGCCAGTGCCGCCTTCGCCGCTGGACGCGCTTTACCAGTAGCTATGACAATCAATGTCGACTCATCTTTAGAAGCTTCGAGAAGAGCTTTAGCAACTCGATCCGAAACGCGCGAGCTTTCGTTCAATAGCGTGCCATCCAAATCCACCACGAGAACTTTTTTGCTCACCTCCGACGAAGAAGCGGAAGAAGAAGATGAAGCTCGGTCGATTAAACCGCCATCTTTGATATAATCCCACCCTAACGCCTCCATTATTTCCTGTTCGAGCTCTTTCATGTCTTTTTCTTCTTCCTCGCCTAGCTCATGATCAAATCCAAGCAAATGCGCGAACCCGTGCGCTAGTAACACTCTCAACTCGTCCTCCACGGAATGTCCAACCTCTTCCGCTTGCGCGCGAGCAGACTCCAAAGAAATAATGATATCCCCAAGGACACAAATAGGACCGAACGCGGTAATTCCTTCCTCTTCTCCACCACTCGGAAAGCTTAAAACATCTGTAGGCGCATCTTTCGATCTCCATTCATTATTGAGTGTCTGAATGTACGCATCATCGCATAACGCCACAGAGAGTTCCGCATGTGAAAGTTGTTCTGGAAAATCGTCCCCTAAATTCTCTCTCAACCGGTTGTATACGTCACCATCACTATCGCTACTTTCCTCACCATTCGCGTCTACAAATAGTTTTAATATAGCCCTCGCATCTTTCTCTAACCCCTCTCTCATTGACTCCAATTTTCCCTCGTCCATATTCATCTTCTTCGCCATCAATTTTACATCGCCGTTACCGTCCACATCCGATATGAATGACACATCCGCGATACACTCGACGTCCCCGACGTAAAAGCTTTCGTCGTCGATGTCATCGTCTTCTTCGTAATCTTCGTCCTCTTCCTCGTCTTTCAACGCGTGCGGCACCCCAACTCTTCTCAAATTTTTCATCTCTGCTCCGTGGTGGTTCGAGCTGAAACGACGAAAGTTGGTAGACAACAACGACGAGGACGACGACAACGACGACAACAACAACGGCGACGTTAAAAACGACGCAGAAGGAGTTATCGCATCGTTTCTTCTCCCCGCGAGTTTCATCTCCCGATGACAATAGCGCTTTCGGGAAGCAAACGAGGGAGAAATGGATACGTTTTTCTTCTCCGGTTGGTGTTCGTTAGAAATCGCCGTTGAGTGTGAGGAGAGAGAACGAACGACAAAACCGCTTTGGCACCTCGCCGCGGGTCGCTCTTTCGCCGCGAACTCGCGGAGCGTAAAGGTGTTGAAGGTATTCAGGAGCATTTTATTATGGAAGCAACGATAAGCGATGCGCGTGTTGTAAAAAACGAAACGCGTCTTTGACCTCATCAAAAAGTGACGACGAGAATAGAAAAGAAAACGCTGAATTTTGTTGAATAATGTGGCATGTGGATCAAACCGTACAGTCAATTTTATTAACAATCAATAGTATCACTGAAACAAAATCGGCGCAGTATCGCTCGGGATAATTCCACCTCCCGGAACGAAAATTCCTTCCATTCCTAATCTGACTTGAATGCCTAAGAATAAACAAAACGCGGCGACGGCTACAAAAGGCAAGACGTCGTCGGCTTCGTACGTGAACTCTCTCGTCGGTATGCGCAGGTCTAGGTTGTCGTAGACGGATAAAAGCTCTTCGATAGAACTTTTGGACGGCACAATCTCGGAACCGTCCGGTTTTGCTGCTAAGGTTGCTTTGCTATTTGTGTTCTTGTTGGTTGTAATGTTACTAAGCGCAGCGGCTGTGCTGGCTGGTAAGGCTTCGACGACCGCGTTGGCCAAATCGTCGATGAACACCTCGTCGCAATCGAGCGCTGGGACGCGACCCCAATATTCAATGCCACTCTCTTCTGCTAATTCTCTGTACTCTTGGTCGATTTCTTCTAGAGTTTCAATGTGTTCGGAAACGAACGACACCGGGACAGCGCACAAAGCCTTGGTGCCTTTTTCCCCCAAAGCTCTGATCGTGTCGTCCGTGTATGGTTTCAACCATTCCACCGGGCCGACTCTCGATTGATACGCCAAAACGTGCTTGTACCCTTCGCACCCGATTTTTTTCAACTCGTTCGTGATGAGTTTCACGCACTCTTCCATTTCGTCCTTGTATGGATCACCGCCTTCCGAAACGTAGGAGGTTGGCACACCGTGCGCGGAGAAGAAAACGACTGGTTTGTCCGGCGCGTCTTTAAATGCATCCGATTCTAACGTGTTTTTAATCAACTTGGCCATGCTCGAAACGTATCCAGGTCGATTGTACCAGGACGGAATGACCGTGTGTTGCAAAACGCCGGTACTTAAAATCGGATCTTCTCTGAAGATTTCCTCCAACAGCCTCAATGAACTCCCGCTCGTGCTAATCGAAAACTGCGGATACAACGGCAACACCACCAAACGCGTGATGCGGTCCCTCTTAATATTCTCAATCGCTTCTTCCGTAAACGGCTTCCAATATCGCATCCCAACGTACGTTTTCACGTTCGTCAAACCTTTCGATATGAGCGATTTCTTCAACGCTTCGGATTGCTCGTCCGTAATTCGTCGGAGCGGCGACCCGCCTCCGATGGACTCGTACGCCTCTTTGCTCTTCGGCGCTCTCGATTTGCTCACCAGCGTCGCGACGAAGGTTTGTAAGAATTGTAACCCATCTGTTCGTTCGAAAAGTGAAAAGTGAAAAGAGAAAGCGTATGTCAGCGATACGAACCAAAGCTATACTAAAAACAAAAGAGAAAAGAGAAAGGAAGCCCGAACAATCCGAAAAAACTTAAAAAAGAGTTCTCTAACTATCCATCTATCTCTTTAAACGACGAACGTACTCGGCAAGCGAATGATGTCTGGATCGGCGAACAGGTTAAACAAGAACGGCTCGACGTCGTCCAACGTTTCTGGCCCGCCCAAGTTTAACAGCAAGACGCCGACGCGCTCGTCCTCGGCTTTGCGAATTTGCGAGTTCCAATCGATGGAGACGGAGGTTTGCGCGTTTTCAAACGCCGTCGCCGCGGATACTTTTCTACCCGAAGAAGAGGAAGAAGAAGACGAAGAAGACGAAGCCGCGCAGCGATGGTAACGGCAGTCGCCCTTCTTCCTCTCTCCTTCTTCGCTTCGTCCTCGTCCGCGTCCGCGTCGTCGCGAAAAGATGAGATCCCCCGACGACGACGACGACGACGACGACGACATCCGATGATTTCGTCTCGAAGTCGAAGAACAAAACGCGGTGGTGGTCGCGTACGAACACGACGTCGACGTTGTCGTCGACGCCCTCATCGCGATGCGCGTTTCAATCTGTCCTCCACTTTTATTATAGTACGCGACACAGACGCGACGCTCTTTTATATATATAATATGTATATATAACGTGTACGTGTTGACGCGTCTGCGTCTGTGTTTTTTTGAAGCGAGAGGAGAAAACAACGCACCGGAAGATAGAATTTTCTATGGGGAAAAAGCACGTCAAAGTCACTCGCCCATTGGGATCAAAAACAAAAAGTGCACATATGTATTCCCCTTGGACGCGCGTGGTCGTTCGCACAAAAAGCGTCGTCGTCAGAGCGAATCATAAAAAATTTTTTCGTTTTCGTTTCCAAAAATTTTCGTTCGCGCGATTTTTTTCTCTCTTGCTCTCGCGTTGGAAAGAAGGGAAAGAAGGCGAGAAAACGAATGATCTCCTCTTCGCCCTCAAAGTGCTCGACGATGAGAGCTTTGCCGTCGTCGTCGTTATCACACCGCGCGAGTGGTGTCGTTTACCGGCGCGGGAGCGACGGCCAACGACGTCCAAGAAGAGTGAGCGCGTCGTCGTCGGCGGCGGCGGCAGCGGCAGCGGCCTTTTTGCGGTTTCGCGCCGCAGTTCGTTACGATGATTTTGGAAAAGAAGAAGAAGAAGAAGAAGAACGGGGACGAAGAGGAAGAAGAAGACGTCGACGAGGAGAGGTGAGAACGCGAGCAACGTTCGGCAAAGACGAGAATAGCTTCAAAGAAGTCTCGGATATCATGAAAAAATACTCCAAAGAAGTTCCGAAAGACGTGACCAAAGTCGTCGGCACCGCCGTGAACGTCATGGGAAACAACAACAAAAACAACAACAAACAAAACCAATACAACGGCGTCTTCGCGCTGCTTTTCTTCAACTTTTTATTCTTCGCGTTGGACCATTGGTTGCAACTTCCAGTCATGAAAATGTTTTATTTGAACCACGTGGATCCGACGTGGTGGCAGTTCATCACGTGCACTTTCTGCCACGCCAGTTGGGATCATCTCTCGTCGAATATTTTCTTCTTGTACATATTCGGCAAACTGATCGAAGAAGAGGAAGGCGCGTTTGGCGTGTGGTGTTCGTATTTAGCGACTGGGACGGGCGCTTCGTTGGCGTCGTGGTTGATGCTACCAAAATCAGTCGGGGGGGTGCTAGGCATGGGCGCGGCCGCGACGGTCTCTTTGGGCGCCTCGGGAGCGGTGTTTGGTCTGTTCGCGGTGAGCGTGTTAGTTAAGCTCAAGTTTGAGTGGAAAAGGATTTTGGAAGTGGTCGTGCTCGGTCAATTTGTGATGGAACGATTTCTGAACGAAGCGGCGATGATAGGAAAAGTTGGAGGCGTAGGAGCTGGTGGAGTGAATCACATCGCTCATTTAGCTGGGGCGTTAGCGGGGGTGGTGTTGATTGCACTGTTGTCTAAGATTTTACCCGAATAAGAGTTTTGTAAAAAGAGAGAAACCTGGCAAAGAGTTATTAACCCTCCTTTTCGGTACGCATCGATGTGGATATATATATACGGTGTAGTAATAATATAATAATGATAACAACAACAACCGATACTACATTAAAAATAGAAAATGACTCTCGAAGATTTAAATACGTATTAAAAGACGCCGATTGCGGTGAACAAAGCAAACGCCAAGAACAACCAACCGCCGCAAAACGCGACGAAGCGTTCGGAAATTTTCTTCGAAATCAAACTTCCGCCGATGACTGCGATGACCGTCGCAAACAAATGCCCAGCCGTGGCCCCTACGGCCACACCGACTGGATTCTGCGCCGCGCCCAAAGCGATCGTCGCCAACATGGATCTATCTCCCCACTCGGCGACAAAAATTAAGCAAAACGTTTCGATGATGTTTTTAATGTTCGTCGTCCCTTTCCCGTCCGACTCTTTAATCTTTGATTCTGCTTTGCACACGTCCTCGGCCGCTTCCGCCAATGCACCTTCAATAACCACACCGTCTTTATCAACTTTGATGTTTCCGTTGTTGTTATCTCCACTCGATTTCGTGCTTTTTGGCATATCGTTCGCGTCCTTCAAAGACTTCAACCCGAAGAACAACAAACTCGCGACAGCAATGTACTCGCCGATGGGAATCGTATTCGAGAAGCTCGCCGGCACCGCCGAAAACACTCTTCCAATGACCACTGAAATCACCGACATCAATCCCAACGCTGATGTTGCTCCAATAATCACCGGCATGCGTCCCATTCTCATCGCCAGTAAAGCCGCGATGAAAAACGTCTTATCTCCCAATTCCGATATGAAAATCAGCGCAAACGCTGCGGTAAACCCAGTTTTTGCGACCGCTTGCACGACCAACTGTAACGCCACTTGAATGTTATTCGTGGCGTTTAGCGATCCTAACCCACTGGAAATGTATCCCACGACCGCTAACACGGTCAAAAAGACTAAAGCCAAAGCAGTCGCGTTGGACTCGGCTAACGGATCGTCCATCTTCTCCTTGATTTCTTGAATGAATTTCAACGAGCAACTATTGGGGGCATTATTCGCACCATCGGTATCACCATCATCTCCCCCCGCCGACGTCGTCGCGCTACCGCTGCTATTACTAATAACGACGGCTCGTTGTCGTCGTCTGTGTTGTCGTCTACTCGTATTGGTGATGGTGATGATGTTATTAATGTCGCACGCGTTGCTGATGCAGAGAGGCGTCGTCAATCCAATTCTCGTTGACGACGATGCGTTCGTCGACGAAGACGAGGACGGAGAAAAAGAGCGCGCGCTGTTCCCGATCGTCGCGGCGCGGTGGTAACGGTGCATCCTATTCCTCCTCGAACAGGTAGAGGAGGGGGTAGAGGAAGACGCCACAGCCAGGGATGGAGAGAGCGCGGTCATTTTTTGTGTTGTTCCCGTCCTTCTTCCTTTCCCTACTTCGTGTGACTCAGCAGAAAGAAAAAGATTTGGTCGGGGTCACAAAAATCAAGGCACGGTTTAAACAACGAGATTTCAAAAGTGCGACTCGGCCGCGCGCGCGCGCACAAACGCGGGAGGGTTTCCATTTTTTCTATCAAACGTTAAAAAACTATTTTTACGACTTTAAGCTATTACGTGCACCTCCCGAACGAACCATCGCGCTTCGCTTCTCGTCCGCGCGTCTGCTTTTTCCTTTTCAAAATCAAAACTGACCGCCGACGGGCATGTCGCCTCGTTTACTCGGATTCGTGGCCAACTTTTTGAGCGCTCGTTTCTTTCTCTTTTGACTCTCTTTTTCTCTCTTTTTGCGCTCGCTGGTAACTTTGTCGAGCTTCTTAGCGTTGGAAAAAGCGGTGGAGCCTTTTTTACCGACCAAGGTTGGAGCTTCGCGCAAAGCAAACGCGCCGGCGACATGGCCGAGGTGTAAGCGTTTGACGTGGAAGATGTGCTTGAGCGCAGAGGGGTAAGCGGCGACAGCACGGACGTGGGAGCGGAAGGCATCTTCGGCTCGAGATTTGAGACCAGGATCGGAGTGCATTTTTCTCTCCGCGGCGGAGAGTAACGCTTTGACCGCGATGTGCTCGGTCGGGTTATTGCGCGAATAGTTGGAAGGATTCTTGTTGTCTCCGCAATATTTTTGCATCGTGGTCTGCGCCAGGACGTCCAAAACAGCCCCTAACTTTGCCTTTGAAAACGTGAGATCTTCTATATCTTCTTTCAACGCGTTTTCAAATTCCAATTCTTTCGGACTGAGAAATAGAACGGCTTCGCCGTCGTTGCCTAGACGAGCGGCACGGCCGACTCTGTGCGCATACGTTTTCGAGTCAGCCGGAGGATCAACTTGCACAGTCGCGCCGACATTATCGAAATCTAAACCACGAGCGCCGACATCGGTGCACAAAAGGACGCCTCTCTCTTGCGATTGAAATCTGGAGACGGTCTTTTGACGCTCGGATTGTTTTTGCGCGCCGTGTAAACGAAAGACTTCGTACAGGCCGCTTCCTCTCTTCTTAGTACCACTACTCTTTTTTTTCTTGTTCTTCGAATCGTCGTCGTCTGAATCGCTTTCGCCGCTCGTGCTACCACTGCTGCTGCTGCTACTACTACTGCTAGTGCTACTACTGCTGTTGTCGTTTCTTTCGTCGTCGTCTCCGTTATTCTTCTGCCCAGCTAACCAAGATAATATTTCATAGTGATACTCCACAGACTCTCTGCTCGCGAAGAACACGATGACTTTGTTCAAATCAGACATCGCCCATCCGGCGAGTAAACCAGCGATAGCTGCCATACGACATTTTGGTGGCGTTTCAAATATCGTGTGCGTGAGCTGCGAAGGCACACGTATCTTTTTGTTCTTCCCATCATCATCACCATCAACCGCTCTCCCGGAAGCTCTCGCCATCGCTCTCATCAATCCTTCTTCGTCCTCGTCATTTTCGTTGTCGTCTTCTTCTTGAACAAACTCAATCTCGCGATCGGCTTCCGGGTTTACGTCTACAGTCACCGCGTTTTGCATTTTCATTCGCAAACGGTCCGTGCCTGGTGTCAACGTAGCCGACAATAACGTCATTTGTAAAAAAGGAGGAGACGCCGTCGCCGCCCGTGCCTCCTTTTTCGTTCTCTCTATGATATCTAAAATAGCGTCAATATCCTTCTCAAATCCTAGATCTAGAACGCGATCGGCTTCGTCGAACACGACAAAACCCACGTTCACGTACACAAACGAGGCGGTATTTTGCAAGTGATCCAACAGTCTCCCCGGCGTGGCGGATAAAATGACGCAGCCTTTCCGTAACTTCGCCTTCTCCTTGGCTCTGTTTTCTCCGCCGTGAATCGATCCAGTCGCGATCCAATGGTACGGTTTCGATAATTTCTCGATAAACGAAGAGACTTGCGTGGACAACTCTCTCGTTGGTACGATAATCAAAGCTCTCGTTCCATCCTTCCTATCGATTCTAGGCTTTGCTACTCCTAAACTAATAACTATCGGTAAAGCGTACGCCAACGTCTTTCCGCTCCCGGTCTCCGCTCGAACGTAACAATCCTTCCCGGCCAAAATTGAAGGCACTGCTAACTGCTGCACCAGAGTCGGCATCGTAAACTGCAAATCAACAGACTCGGCCATAATTTTAATCAGCGTCTCTGGAACCCCGAGCTCGGCGAATGATTTCGCAGTTGTCGCGTTGCTATCAAACACCCGATCCCGATGCGGCGCCGCCTCTGTCTTCTTGACCGCGCCGATGTCTGTCTTCTTGTTCTTATTCCCTCCGTTCTTATTTTCTTCTTCATCGTCGTCGTCGGATTCCTCCTTTTTCGTCGCTTTCTTCATCAAATTTGCCCAATCTGCGGGATTAAACGCCTCTTCTTCGCTCTCGTCGTCGTTCTCGTCGTCCTTGTCTTCCTTTCTCTTTTTTTTCTCAATCTCCAACTCGTCGTCTGCCGTTCCGTTCGCCTTCTTCTTCGCCGCTAACAACTTCTCCTTGTGCTCGCGAGAGTTTTTCAAGAACCTCTCTTTCGCCGTCAAGTGTTTATCTTCGTCGTTATCGTCCTTCTTCTTCTCCTCTTCTTCTTCTCCGTCGTCTTCTCCTCGGTTCGTCGTCCTCTTCGTTTTTGGTTTCTTCACCCAAGCGGAGGCGCCCCCAGCGCCGTCGCCGCCGGCGAGAATCGTTTTCGCGAGTCGTTTCCGCCCGTTTCTTCTCGGGGTCTCTTCGCCGCCGCCGCCGTCTCGCGCTGCTGCCGCTGCCGCTGCTAATTTGTAATCATCTTCGTCGCGTTCCGCGGGTGAAGAAGAAATGCGCGGGTGCGTTGGCTCTCTGATTCTCCCCCCGCGCTGCCGCTGCTGCTGCTGCTGCTCTCGGTCGTCGTCTTCTCCTTCTCGTCGTCGTTGGTGGGGAAACGCTTTGCGCTTCTCTTTACCTCCCTGCCACTTTTTCTTCCCTCGAGCGACGGTGCGCTTGCGCGGGTTACCTTTAGGAGCGCGGAAGTCGTCGTTGCGGTTATCGTCGTCGTCGGACGAGGCGCCGGCGATGTTCAGAGTTAAACCTCCGCCGCCGTCGTCGTCGTCGTCGACGACCATTTTTTTTATCGCGGTGGATTTGTTCTGAGGTGAAAACGAAAGAGAGTTTAGAAAGAAAATCTAGGCGGGAAAATCTAGGCACTCTATGAATACAAATTTAATACACCACTCTTTTTAGTACGGGTCGTCGTTTCCGTGAAACGTGTGCAACCATCCTTGCTTACAGACCAAGCATTCGCGTCCAAAAAGGCTCGCTTTTTTACGCACGACGACGTTCGGCGTCAAGCGCGATTGATACGTTTCAACGATCGATGGGTCGCAAAGGTAGACTTTGTTATACGCGATGGCGAACGGAACGACTCGACCGGACGCGTCGAGATATTTCGCGAGCCCTGAGATGACACCTGGCCAATCTGGATTGAAGCAATCGTCGAGTATGACGACGCCGCGCTCGTGTAAACACTCGTCGGCGGCGAGCGTTAAATCTCGGAAAGTCGCTTCTGACGTGTGCGATCCGTCGATGGAGAAGATTCGGACTGGACCGTTTTTATCTTCGTCAAAATCTGCTTCATTTGTCATTTTCGTGGAATCGGCTTTTACGACTTTGATGAAACTCGGCAACGCGGTGTCGGAGTCGACGATACCGTCCCACTCGAAGTTCGCGTTGGAATCCCCCGCCTTCATCGCCTCGCACGCCTTCGTCACGTGTTTTCTAAACTTACTGTAATCACCAACTCCGCTCTCGTCCGCGTTATCCGCTTGATTCTCAAAACAGTCTATCGCTATGCACGTCTCGTCGTTTTTCCGCAAGGAAATCAAAGCTAGAAACGACCTTCCGTGATACACGCCAATCTCCGCCAAACTCGTCTTTTGCGTCGTCAACCCAAAATCAACCCTCTGACAGGCATCTATTGCTCGATAGACATCTAAACCTCCAATCTCGTAAAAGCCGCTCACTTTCGAAACGAGCGCTTTCACCGCATCTTTCCTCTCCTTGTTTTCGTCGTTTCCTCCTCCTCTTTTCGGAGACGAAAAGCACGACGACGACGACGACGACGACGACGACGACGACGCTAACAACACGTGTTTTCTCTCGTCTTCCTCTTTCCTTCTCGCGGCGGCTTCGCGTAACTGTTTTCCATTCTCCCCTACCGTTCTCCTACTACTACTACTACTACTACTCTTCATTCTCCTCAACGCGCCGTTCTTCTTGCCGTCGTCGTTCGAGGGGAAACGATGAAGAGGAGGATGCCACCGCGCCGATAGAGCGGAGGATAATAGGCGTCGCGACATCAGTCTTCTCGCGCTGCTACTACTACTAAAGCCGCCCGCGCGCGTTCGTGTTTCTTTTTGTTTTTGGGGTTTAGGGTTTTCACGCGAAAATCGTATCTAAAAAAAAAATACGCGAACGATGATGATGGAGTTTATCTCACTTTTAAAGTACGCGCTTTAACAGAAGAAACAAATGGGCAACGCGCAATCGTCTAGAGAAGAAGAAGAAGAAGAAGAAGCGCCGGTGGCGGTGGAAATGTCCGCGACGACGACGACGACGACGACGACGACGACGACGACGCTTCGCGGAACGAGGGCGAGAACGGGAGACCCAAAACCTTCGGAGACGAGGAAGGAAAAAGAAGAAGAAAAAAACGAGGAGGCTTTGTCGAGGAAAGACGAAGAAAAAGGGACGGAGGAAAGAGATGGCGGCGACGACGAGGACGAGGAGGAAGA